>Ga0272443_10001141_pt1 | contig 41694 bp, 67 predicted proteins | sample SSMAcet12_FD_193581 | JGI IMG/M metagenome (GOLD analysis project Ga0272443, IMG submission 193581) | Marine sediment archaeal communities from Little Sippewissett salt marsh, Falmouth, MA, United States - SSM-Acet-12 | ecosystem: Environmental > Aquatic > Marine > Wetlands > Sediment ...
GAAGCGCGGTTGTAGGCCACCTCCTGGGCGAAGCGCGCCTTCTCCTTGAGAGCGTCCTCCTCGTGGATGAACCCGGCCGCGGCGCTTGCATCTAGGTCTGCGCCGTACTGGGCGATCTCCTCCTCCATGTTGATGTCGGGGTTGTTCATGGCGGAGAACAGGTACTGGTCGTGTCGCTTCTGGAGCCCCACCACATGGGCCTTGACCTGCCGTCCGAGTACGTCGCGCTTGGCGTCGGCGGTGAACTTCGCCGACGCCAACTGGAAGTACAGCCCAATGCGTTCCGTGGTGAGTGGCGAGCCATCCTCGCCATCCGGCCCTCCGGCCAGCTTGAGCGCCTCCTCCTGGATTGACGCGCCGCCCTCCTCCGCCAGCTTGGCGGCCTCGGAGATGCTGGTCGTCTCCTGGAGCCGCGTTTCCAGTTGGCTGAAACGCTCCCCCATCAGCACCCTCGCCTGGAGGATGCGGTCGGTCTGGTCGGCCTCGTAGAACTTCGCGGCCACATCGGCCCACGTCCCCGCCAGGTTGGAGAGCGCCTGCACCGCGCGGCCAGGGTCGGCGACCCGAGCGTGCGGCACAGCGCCCCCGTAGGCGCCGGGGTTGGTGAACAGGGTAGAGTCCTGGGCCATGGCTAGTTGAACAGCATGGAGTCATCCCAGCCCGAGCCTGGGCCGGGGGTGCGGTATCCGCCCGTCATCAACTGATACTGCCCGTAGCGCGACAGGCCGGTGGCAAAGGCGCCAAGCCATCCCGCAGCGGCAGTGAATCCGGCCTCAGACCGCAGGCGCTCGGCCTCGGCGCTTCCCGTCACCCTGGCCGCCATGCCCTGGGATTCACGGTAGGAGGCGGCTGCTTCGGCGTTGGTGACCGCCATCCCGGCGGCACGCTCATCCTGCCAGACCTGATCGGCGATGGCGAGCAGGGGTGACCCTCGCAGTTCCAGGCCGCCAGCGGCGACACCAGCGACGGCGGCGCCCTCCCCCCGGCGCGAGGTGCGCCTGATCTGTTGCGAGTGCTCCGCGCCTGCCTTGCGCTCCATGCGGGCCTGGAACTGCGCCTGCTCCATGCTGATCTGGCCCTGGGTTTCAGCGATGCGGGCCTGCCGCTGCATGGCGCGGGCAGAGGCAAGCCCACCGAGAATCTGGAGCCCGACCTGTGCGGTACTGGCAAAGACAAAGGGGAACACGCTAACCGGATGGTTTGAGTTCCGCTTCCATGTGGTGGACGAGGCTCAGCAGACTGGCCGGGTTCCCGTGGGTGGGATAGATGGCGTACTGCGGGCGCGTGATCGTGGCCGCCGAGGCTGCCGGAATCGTCACCCGCTCCACGTCCCCGGTGTTGAGCCCCGAGTCGAGCGGCACCGCGTATAGAGTGCTGGAATCCGGGCCGATTCGCAAGGCTGAGGTCTCCAACACCTCCAGCGTGACCTCGTGTACGGTGATGTGCGCCTGGGGCTCCTCGGCGAAGCGTACCGGGGCCACCTGGATCGGAGAGGAATCTGCTACGTCGTAGCCGACCAGCACCACGGAGGCCGCGCTGGAGATGGTGATGGCACCGCTGGATACGGTCTTGTCGGCCTGCGCTGCACCGTCTGCCCAGACCTGCACCGCCTCGCCCTCTAGGTGATCCAGGCCGCTGATCGCGGTGGTACTGGGGCCGTCGTACTTCACGGCGCTGTCCAGATGCCACGCATCCTCGATGTCAACGCCGGTTGCCGTGTCGTCGAAGGGCTCCTGCATGGCCTCGACATACTCCACGGTGGATCCGTTGATGGTGCGGCGCACGATGGCAAATAGCTGGTCGAAGCCCTCCGAGGGCAGCACGGCGATGGATAGTACGCGAGGCTCGTCGGCGCCGTCCAGGGAGCCGCCCAGCGTGTGGAGGTGCCAGCCGGACGCCTGGGTCTCGGGATGCACCGTGAGCCCGATGAGCTTGCCGTCGGCGCGCACTGCCCACAGCACCGAGGACGGAACCGCCGCGAAGGCCATCTCCTTGATGCCGGTCTGCGTGACGTGATCGGCGAGCAGGGTTAGGTCGGGCTGATTGAACGCCCCTTGGTTCGGGGCCAGCCCGCGCACCCGCAGGCCGCCGGACTGGGCGTACACCACCACGTCGCCCACGATGACGGGGAGCACGGCAGAGGCGTCGAACTCGGACGCCAGGCGCACGGACAGCGAGAGCGGAGAGAAGGCGGCATTCTCGTCGCTACCCTGGGAGATGAACGGCCCGGTCGCCATGCCGGAGACCAGTTGCCGCGCCCCGGCCAGCCAGCGCACGCGGGAGAGGCGGCGCGTGGCGATGGTAAAGGCCATTCCGTTGTCGGGGACCACAGTGTCGTCGAATTGCGTGGGCTGGAACTCCTCGAAGGAGCCCACTACGGAGGCCCAATGCCCCTGCGGCTCCGCGTCAGTCGCGGCGAACACGAGGCGCTGCTGGTAGAACGACACCGCCGACGGGTAGCCGGACGTGGCGGAGAACGCCCCAAGCGCCCAGCGCGCCGTGGCGGAGGTGTCCGCAAGGTCGGACCCGATGACGGTGGCCGTGGCCGTGGTGGCGTTGGTGACCGCTGTGATGACGCACCAGCCCCATTCCGGGGACTCGAACAACCGCACGGCGCGGCCTACGTCGGTGGACTCGAACAGGTCCGCGCTGGCGGTGAGCGTGATGCTGCCGGTGGCGGCGGACGGCGTGATCGTCAGAGATGTGGAGTTCTCCGGCTGGTAGGGGCCGTCTTTCAGCAGGTAGCTCGTCGGCAGGCCGCTCACGTCCTGCATGTTCGCCAGGGTGAACGACGCCTCGCCGGTGCGCGTCAGCTTGCGCGTAGCGTAGTTGGGGTGCGTCAGGTACATCACGTCGTTCGCCTGCGCCCATTGCAGGTCGGCGATCTCCCCACCTGACCACGGCGTCGTGACTTCAAGCGGCGTGCCGGGGCTGGATTCCACGCGGGAGTCGTTGCGCCAAAAGCGGATATACAGGTGGCCGAACTCCATCATGTACGGCGCGCCCGTAGAGCCTGCGAAGGGGATCAGGCGACGGCCCGTGGTATCCTCGAAGATCGTGAACAGGTCCGCATCGGATGTGTCGTCGTCGCCCACGATGACCAGGATGCCGTTGCCGAACCGCGCTCCATTCAGAGAGCCCGTTGCCCCGCTTATCTGGTTGGCGCTATTGTTCCACGTTCCCCCATCATCGAGGGAGTAGAAGTACACCCCACCCGTGTCGAATACCGCGATCAGGATTCCACCGTATCTTGCGAATGCCTGGATGACGGCCCCCCCTGGCGATGATTGCACAGTGGTCCAGGTGCCGTTACCATTTCCTCGGTAGATCAGGTTTGTCCCTATGTAGAATAGCTCGGACGTGTCGTCATAGAAAACGGCCTGTGACCCCTGGCCCGTCAATGCGGACCATGTGTCGCCATCGTCTGTGGATATTCTATGACTGTCGGTCGTATCCGAAACAGCGATGATAACCCCGCTGGTGGGGTCAATCGCAATATCCCACAGGTCCACTCCGGGAGCATCCTCCTCAGTCCATACGGTGCCGTTGGTGGAGCGCAAGATAATCCCAGAACTCTCACCCACAGCCAGGAATGATGTTGCAGTCCACACCACACCGCGTAGGTGCGGAGTTCCAGTAACCGCCTGACTTTCGGTAGTCCATGTGTCTCCGTCGGAAGAAATCATGATGGTGGTATTGGTTGCCCCATCGTACTCCCCTACGGCGACAAACAATGACCCGCTCCACGCGACCGCATACAGATCGGCGTCCTCCGTTGGGATCGTCCCAGCAGCCGCCCATGTCACGCCGTCGTCAACCGAGCACACGATGACCGGGTTAGTGCCGTTGGAGTCGCCCACAGCCACCCACATCCCCAACTCCTCGGCGTACACTGCATCGTTGAGGTCGTAGGCCCCCGTGCCGCTACTGCGCTCCGTAGCCGCGAATGCCGAGACGGTCTTGCACGCCCCCAGGTACTTGAATCCTGGGCGGCGGCTGATGGACCCCTGCGGGTTGATGATCCAGTTGCGAAGTTGGGCCAGCCCTTCCTTGTAGGCGGGGCTGTCGGTGCGGCCGAGGGCGCGGGGGGACAGTTCCCCGACGGCGAACGTGGACTGGCGGACGGCGGCGTTGCTCGCCATAGCTACCTTTGTCCTGGTGTCCAGCCGCTGTGCCGGGCCGTGATCCAGTCATCCTCGACGTAGGCGTCCTCGCCGTCCTCCTGCGAGTCACGAGTGGCCGCCTTGTCCTCGGCCTCGGTCAGCAGGTCTTTGATGAGCGACTTGCGCTCGTCGGACGCGCCGAGGGGGATCGCCAGCCGCCACGCAAGGCGCAGGCCGATCAACTCCTGGAGAAGCGGGTCGAACGTGGTGGGGTCGGTGTTCTGGTACTCGTAGCGGATCGGCGCCTCCGCCCCGTCGTAGAGCAGATAGCCGTCCTCCAGCTTGTAGTTCTGGTCGCCGTCGTTCACGTCCAGAAAGGCCAGGCAGTCAACGGGGAGGGGCCAGCCGTACTTGAAGCCAAAGGGCGGGAACGTCGGCTGCACTGCCGCCGTGGTGGTGGCCGCGTAACCGATCTTGGCGTCGTTCTGGCTCAGTTGCGCGCCCCAGGCGTACACGGTGCCCTGCGCCGACGCCGTGGCCCCGGCCGGGTAGATGGTCACTGTCAGGGTGGTGCTGCCGTCAGCGACGTTCGCCAGGGTGACGTGGAACCGCCACCACCCGCCGCCCACGGATTCCAGTGTCCCGGCGGAGACCGTCGGGGTAGCCGCCCAGGTGATGTCCACGGCTTGCGACGCGCCGCTGGAGCCGCCGGAGAAAGCGAGCAGCAAGCGCGTCACAGCCGCAGTGCCCTGCTTGAGATAGACCGACAGCGTGTACTGCTTGTCGTCGTTGGGGACCGTCACAGCCTGGGCGATGGTGCCCGCATTGCCAGCGTCTGCGTCGGTCAGCAGCGTGGCCGTTGTGGTGCCGTCGGGCGCCCGCGCGTTGTCGTTGGAGGCGGTGGCGTTGGTGGCTGTCCATGTGGTGGCAAGGGCCTGGGACTGGAGCAGCAGGTTCTCGCCCAGCACCGTGCGCTTGGTGCTGACGTTCCAGGGGTGCTCGCGCAACACCTTGTCCCGCTCCTCGGGATAGGCGTTGTTGCACAGATCGTCCTCGTAGGTCCCGTCGGAGCCGAGCGTGGTCAGTTGTCGCTTGCCCAGCGCGTCGAGCGCCTGATTGCAGATGGTCGTCGCGGAGGCGGTCATCGGGCAGGCTCATGCAAGCGGCGGGCGGGGTGCCGACCAGTGGGATGCCGACACCCCGCCACCTGGGGGAGCGCCTCTACGATCCTGCGCGCCGACCGATGAAGGCCAGCGAAAGCGTGCCGGACGCCGGGAGCGTCGCCGTGCCGTCGTTGGAGATCAGAATCTCCTCGGCTGCCTCCAGCACCGCCGGGATGATGGCGACGACCTCCGTGGTGGCAGTGAACACACCGCTTGCACGGTACTTGGTCGCCGTCCCGGTGATCCCGATGCTGATCTTGGCCGTGCTCAGCGTCGGCCCGGCCATGACGTACAGTATGGGCGTGAACCCCGCCGGCAACGTCACCATGTCGATGGTTTTCGACTTGGCCTGCGTTGCCAGCGTGAGCACACCGTAGAAGATGTCGCAGTCGCCGAACTGCCAAACCCCAGGATCGTAGGGCTCGTTCTCGTTCTCGGGCGACTGCGTTTCCGCCGTGTAGTCACCAGCCATGGGTCACCTCGCTAGTGGCGGCCCACGATGGCGAACAGCCGCAGCTCGCCGGAGGCCGGCAGGGCTGCGGTGCCGTCGTTGGAAACCAGGATTTCCTCGTCGGCGGTCAGTGCCGTGTGCGTGGCGGCGGCGTTGAACCACGTCACGGTATCCGTGGTGGTGTACGTCGCCGACGCCCGGTACTTGGCGGCGGAGCCGGAGATGCCGACCGACACCTTGGCGGAGCCCAGGGAGGTGTCCGTCAGGAAGCCGAAGATGTACGGAATCTCCCCGGCCTTGATGGTGAAGAAGTCGATGGTCTTGGACTTGGCCTGGGAGGCCAGCGTGATCGTACCGAAGTACAATCGCGCATTGACGCCCAGGAAGCCAGGATCGACGACCGCCCCCGTGGTTTGCAGGACGGTGGATTGGTCGCTGCTGTAGTCGCCAGACATGGGCTGTTCTCTCTACAGGAGGGTGGTGGCGTGGCAGGCGATCTCGGCAACCTTGGAGTTGTCGAGCCTCACGGAGCCCATCGTCCAGTCGGTGAGAATCTGCCAAGCGTTCCACTTGTCGGCACGCTTGTCGATGCTCACCGTCAGGTCCTCGTTCATGTCCAGCGTTGCCGCATCTTCGTACCACAGGTAGATCAGGCGGCTGTCCGAGGAGTCGGTGGTGATGAGCGAGTCCTCCAGCAGATGCCACTGAATCCCGAGCAACTCCCTGATTTTCCCGGTGCGGAACGCGGTGGCCTCGTCCGACCCGACGTACAGGGTGGAGGAGGTCTTGGTGCTGGCGATGAGGGTGTTCTTCTCACGGGCGCCCATCAGGCCGTGCAGCGTACGGCCATCGCCGTCGCCGCTGGCCCCCTCCAAGGCCGCCAGGGCCTCCAGAATCTTGTAGTAGGTCAGCCCGGCGTTGCCGGTCCCGCCGGCCTCGTCGTAGGTGTGGCTGTCCACCGCGACCTGGAAGTTCGCATCGAAGGACGATGTTCCGGTGCCGGTCTGGCCGGTGACGGCCGTTCCGCCCAGCGCCGAGATGATGAGGCTGTCCTTCTGGCGGTTGAGCGCGGCGACCTGCACCTTGGCGTAGGCGCCGTTGGGGTCTCCCACCTTGGAGCGCAGCTTGTCGAACTTGTCGATCAGGTCGGACGCGCCGAAGTTCCGCGAGACGGACCAGCGGTCGTCATGCGGAGTAGGCGTGTACGGGGTGTCTTGGTGACGACCGGTGCGTTCGACCGGCGTAACCTTACCCAGCAACTCGTGCCGGGTCTTTTGACCGTCGGTCATCCCTCGGATGACGGAGCCCTCCAGCTTGGAGGGCATCTGCTGCGCCTGGAAACGGAACTGAGTCTTGTACTCGTAGGCGAGCATCAGAGCAGCTTGATCGGACATACGGAGGTCCTCGCTGAAAAGCGTGTGAACATCTCACGGTTTCCAGGAGGTTGTCCGTGTTACCGGCCTCCGTATGCTCTGATGCCCTCAGAACTTGCAGAAGGGGGGTCCTTTCACCCTGTCAGCCGGGCCTCTGTGCAAGAGGGGTGTCCGGCGCTGCTGTACGACGTGTACAGGGGCAGTTGTGGTTTGTCAACTGCCCGGCAGCACCACTTCCACCTCGGTCGCCGCGCTGCCCTCGTCCTCGGAGTTGGTCGCGGTGATGGTGACGTACAGGCGGATGCCCTCGGGCAGCCCCTCCAGCATCACATCCGGGTCCACCAGCAGGTCGTACTTGGCGATGTACTGGTCGGTCGCCACGCCGGTCTGGTGATCGACGTACACCGTGTAGGTGTCCACCTCGGGGTCCGCCGTCACCGCGTCGGCGTTGACGTACATCGACCCCGGATGCGGGCCGGGCTTCGCGGCGAGATTCGCGGGGGCGTCTGGCGCAGCCATGGCTCAGGCTCCAAGCAGATTGGGTGATTGCACGGGTGGGCCGTCAGGCCCCCACAGGCGCTTCTCCGGCGGCACCAGTTCCGGCTCGGTTTCGAGCATAGCACGCTCCGCCTCGGACATGCCAAGGGGGGCTCCCCCGGCAAGGTAGTGGAGCAGGGCGGTCATCTCGCGCTGCTGCTCCTGCGGCGGTCCTTTGGTGATCTTCACCCGCGTCAGCCGGTACTCCTCGGCGTGCGGATGCACGGCGGCGGTCTTGATGCCGCTCGCGTTGAGGCAGTCCCCCTCGCCAAATGCCTTGCGGCAGGCCAGCGGGCGCACTTCGTAGATCGAGCAGCACTTCTTCTGCTTGTCGTAGAACACGCACTTGATCTGCCGGGCGTACCAGTCCTCGCACGCCTGCGTGTACTCCGCGCCACCGATGCCGCCCGCGTCGTCGGCGTAGTTGGACATGAAGTCCGCCAGCGCGTCGGCGCGCATCTTGACGAGGCCCATGATCGCCTGAAACTCCTCCTGCGAGTGGCGGTTGCGCAGCCAGTGCAGGATTCCCAGCGCCTCGAAGGGGCTGATGCCGACGATCAGGTCGCAGCAGCGGTGCCCGTGAGGGCACTCGCCGCACTGCGCCTCGGTGTAGGTGCCGGGACCGGCCAGTGCGAGTTCGCGGCTGTGCCCCTCGCCGAAGTTCACGGCGTGGCGCGCCATCCGGTCGGAGTTCATGCGACCCCCGGCACGGTAGCATCGACGGTACCGCCCTTGGTGGCGATCTTCGCGGCCTCGTCCATCAGGCGGCGGTACTGCTCCTTGTACTGCTTGTGCTTGAGGTGCATGGGGTTCTCCATGGCCTCCTTGTACTCCGCGCTGGAGAGCAGTTCTTGCAGTTCGCCCTCCACGGTCGCCTGATCGCGCTCACCGGCGCCGCCACCACCGCCCAGCAGGTTGTCCTCGGCCATTGCTTTCCCCAGCGTGTTGAATGCCTCGATGAACCACGGCTCATGCACGAGTCCGATGGCCTCCGCTTCCTGAATCTGCTCCGCCGACATGCGGGCCTCCATCGCCTGGCGCATGGCGCCCATTTCCTTGTCGTACTCGTCGCCCCATTTCGCCTTGTAGGCGGTCTCGCTCGACTGCTGGAGCTTGGCGATGTCGTCCTTGAACTTCTGGGACGATGCGTCGCTGGCGGCCTTGTTGGCCTCGGAGAGCCTGCCGTGCAGCGCGGCGGCCTGCTCTGCGGTCAGGTTGGCCGCGTGCGCCGCTTGCAGGAACTCCGGCACCGCGCCGTTGATCTTGTAGCCGTCCGGCGCGGCGGGGCGACCCAGGCGCTCGTACACCTTCTGGCGCTCGGTGGCGTCCGACGGCGGCTCCAGGTCGTACATCTTCTGGTTGCCGCGCGAGTCGATCAACTGCTGGGCGTTGACGTGACTCTTGGCGAGCGAGGCCACGTCTTTGTGCTTGGTGATGTGCTCGCTGGACTTAAGATCGTCCGGCAGCGTGTCGTACCAGGGTTCCGTCATGTTTCTTCTCCGGCTTCCCGCTCGACGGCCTCCATCATCGACAACTCGTCGGCGGTCAGGTTGACCTGCTTGTACACATACAGCACCACTTCGCGCTGGCCTTCGGACCGCTCCCCGCCGTCGTGCGGCGTCAGGATGTGGTAGCGATTCGCCAGATCATGCAGCACCAACTTGAAATCTGGATGCTCGGCCAGCCGCTTCCACGCGGCGGCGATGTCGGATTGCCGCGTGCCGGGCCGCCACGGGCCGCGAAGCCAGAACGCCATCGGCTACGCACTCCGCGCGAGGCTGAGGGCGCGGGCGTTCTTCTCGTTGGCGTCCGACTGCACCTGCAACTGCTCTGCCTCCATAGCCGCCTGCTGTTGCGCGGCCTCCCCGGCAACCAGTGCGTCGTACTCGTCCTGTGTGTTGAGGATCGAGCGCGGCACATGGTGCGCGTCGGCCAGGGCGTCCACCGTGCGTGCCGGGTTGACCTTGGCGACCACACGCGGATCGAATTGGCTGATGAGTCCCAGCGAGGCGTAGAAGTTCATGATCGTGTCCGCGTCGTGACTGCCCAGGGCGATGGCGAGCGGGGAGATGTACTCCGGGATGACGCGCGTGCGCTGCAACTCCGGCGGGGGCGGGGGCAGAATCTTGGAGCGCAGCAGGATCATGTACGAGCGGCGTACCAGCGGGAACAGGAACTCCGCCCGCAGCCGCGCGAGCATCGGCCCTGCGAACTGGAGTTGCTGGCGCTGCCGTCCGGCGAACTCCGTGGCGCTCATGTGGTTCTTGGCGCCGTCCGGCGTCACGATGGGTGGCAACTCGAAGGCGTCCAGATGGAAGTGCTTGTCGATCTTCGAGTATAGCTTCTCCTCGTAGGCCACGCCGTGGGATACATTGCCGGAGAACGGAACCTGCTGGATGCGCGGGCCGCCCTGCATCGGCCAGTCGGCGTACCAGAACCCGCCGGGGTTCATGTTCACGCGCGGCTGCACAGTGCCGTCCCCGGCCACGATGACGTTGGGATCCACCGACTTGTGGATGCCCCGCGCGGTGTCCCGCGCTACCTTCTGGAGCATCTTCACGTCACCCAGGGCGTTCTCGCCGCAGCCGTACCCGTACTGCGAGTTCTGGGCGCGGCGCCAGCGCGGGAACAGCATCGGGTCCTCGAAGAACCCGCCCGGCTTGCGCAGCAACATACGAGGCTTTTCGATCAGGTAGATCGAGATGATCGGGTGCCCGGCGAGCGACGGCGGGTCGGTTTTCTTGCGGCGGCGCACGATGTGGCAGCACGGGAACTGCTGACCAGGCTTGTTCTTGAGGGCGTCGAGCACCTCCTTGGGCAGCCGCTCCGTCCCGAACATCGAAAACAGTTGCCACGCGGTCGGCTTCCAACGCCGGTAGTCCGCGATGGACTGTCCGCGCTCGTCCGTGTCCATGGCGCACTCGCCCAGGAACACCGACTGGAAGTAGGGCTTGCCCTCGTGCTCCCCGATGAATACCGGCGAGTTCCCGAAGTACCCGATTTGCAGGTAGAACTCCTCGGACATCTGGTAGAAGGCGGACGACGGCGAGTGAAAGCAGTCCAGCAGTGTGCGCTCGGTCATCTCCAGGTAGGACTTGACCGAGCCGATCTCGCCGATCTTCGGGTCCGCCACCCGCAGCCCGAGCCAGCGGTAGCCCTCCGGGGTGAGCAGTCCGGAGAGCGACCGCGCGAAGCGTCCCCCCGCTTCGATCCCGTGCGCGTCGATGATCTTGAAGTCGCGGCGCTGGCCCGGCGTGCGCTGCGTGGTGAAGTCGGCGAACTGCGGGGCCATCACGTCGGCGATGTCCTGCCACTTCGGGTCGTGCTCGCTGCGCTGCGAGAACGCCTGATCGACCTCCCTGATGAGACCGTCGATCCATTCGCTTTCGGATGGCATCTTGTCGCTCGGCTAGGAGAAGAACCCGTCATCATCGGCGGGGGCGGCCTGCGCTGCTGCGGCGGGCATGGCGACCTCCTCGTCCTTCGGCACCTCGGCCTTGGCGGCCTTGGCCTCCGCCCGCTTCGGGCGCCACTGCGCACACCACTGCTGCGCCTCCTTGATGACTGGCGTGGGCATGAAGTGGCAGTGCAGGCCCCGGTCTCCATACATCGACTTCGCTGGCATCGGGCGCCCACAATCGCAGTTTCCGCACTCCTCGGCAGCCTTCTTCGCTTTCGCCATCAGAGTCCCTGTGATGGATCGTTTGGAACGGACACCGGGCGGCTCCTGGCGCGCTTGAGGCGCTGCTCCAGGGTGGTCCGCAATGTGGTCACGTCCTCGCGGCCAGCATAGCGCCCCGCCCGCTCTCCCTGAAGTGCGGTGAGGCGATCCAGCAAGCCCTGCACCGCGTTGATCTCCTTGTCGCTGCGGAACCCCTTGTCGCGCAGCTTCCCGAGTTCCGTGGTGATCGTCGACAGGCGGTCCACAACCTTGAACTCCTCGCCGGTCTGGATGCGGCGGTGCTCTGCGGTCAGAGACGCCTCTCGCTCCTGCGCGGCCTCGTAGGCAACGCGCTGCGGGTCCTCGGGCGGCAGTGCCAGCATCCGGGCACGCAGGGTGCGGTCTGTCAGATTCGGAGCCGCGCTGCCCACGTTGACCGATCCGCCATAGCCGCGCCGGTCGGCCAGCGTGTTGCGGCGCAGGTCCGTCGTCGCACGGGAGAGCGTTTCCTGCCGCTCGGCCTCCAGTTCCACCTTCTGCTGCTGCCCGCGCTGGAACGCTAGGTACGCACCCATGCCGCCGTCGCCACCACCGCCACCGAAGAAGATGTCAAAGAGGCCCATTGCTCACCACTGGAATACGTTCTGGTCGCTGGTGCCTTCGGCGACCATGGACACGCGCATCTTGGACTGGATGCGGGGATCGACGATGCGGGCCTTGCCCCGACACAGGAACCCATACCGCCCCGCCGACATCAGGTCGTCGTTCTTCGATACGATGGAGTTGTCCTCGGGCTTGCGGTGGTACATCCGCATCTCCATCAGGAACTTCTTGCAGTGCGGGAACACCTTGAAGCGCCCCTCCTGCATGGCGAGAAGCATCTGGCGGATGCCGGGCTCGATGGCGATGGTGCCCTCGTCGTTGAGCGCGTGCGTGCTGAGCATCCGCAGGTCATGGCCCGGCCCAGCGTAGATGTTGCGCAGCGTTTCCGATCCGGCACCGTATTTGTGGCTCCGGTTGCCATCGTGCGGCCACGCCACCGGAATGTCCGGCTCGTGGCGGGAGCGGATCGCCGAGGCGTGAACGGCGGTCTCGGTGTCGGGCTCCTTGTACTCATCATAGACGTAAACGCTGCGCGAGTCCGTGTCAATCGCCAGCCACACCGCAGCGGTGGGGTGATTGACCCCGCCCGAGCCGAAGTCCATGCCGATGATGCGCGGCCAGAACGGAGACAGCGGCACGGGGTGCTCCAGCACCACCTTGGACTCGGCCACCGGGAACACGGCCCCGGCTCCCAGGATCGGTTTGCCGGTGGTGCGCAGTTCCCGCTGGTGCGGCGGGATCGCTCCCAGCAATTGCTCCAGTTCCTTCTTCTTGAGGTGGGTGCGCCCGTCGGGGAGCTTGGCGTCGTCAGTGCCCGCGAAGATCAGCAGTTGCCCGTCTTTCAGGTCGTGCATGAACTGCGAGAGCACTTCGGTCTCGCCAGCCTCGGGCGTGAACGTCATCTTGACCCAGCCCCCGGTGGCGATCATGCGCGCCAGGGATTGCTCGTAGTAGCGCGCGGGCGGCTCCTCGTCGAGATGGATCAGGCCTACGGACTCGCCCGTCCAGTCCAGCAGGCTCGCGTCGTAGGACTTGAACACGATATGGACGATGAACCCGGCTGCGTGCCGCACCTGGATCGAGTCGATGGCGTTGGCGACGCCGCGCTTGGGCACCGGCTTTGCGGCGATGCGGTCCTTGGGAATGAACCCGGTGCCGAGCAGGTCGGCCTGGCGCGGATCTCCGCAAAGCTGCTTTTGCCCGATGTCGCGCACCTTGTCGTTGTTCGGGCCGCCGACCCAGATTTCCGGGAAGCGCCGTAGGTGCTCGGTCAGGTTGGGGCCGTTCCACCACTTCGGGTAAAGCCCGGTGGCGTGGATGGCGTCGTCGGCGTAGCCGCCGATGGACTTCCCGAGTTGATTGCCCGCCGACAGGAGGACCTGCTTGGCGACTGCGGGCTCGTCGCCCTGCGGCGAAAACACGCCCTGCTCCCAGCGCCCCGAGATGCAGTCGTGGTACGCCCTCTGGAACGGATACGGCTCATACCCGCGGAGGCGGTTGAACTTCGCGCGGACGCGCAGCGCCTCCAGGTTCTCGTGGGCCGACGAGATCGTGTCCATGCGCCGACGCTACTCCGGCGCGGGCGCGGCGTCAACCGGCAGGGCGGCCTTGATGGCTGGGATGTTATCCATCTCCGCACACAGTACAGCGGCTTCGACTTGCACATCGCTGCCAGCAGCAGCCTCGTTCAGTGCTCCTTTCACCTCCCGCAGCAGGCGCAGCAGTTCGGCGCGGTCTTGAAGCACTGACAGGGTTCCATCTCCGCGTTGCAGCGCAGACAGGGCGGCAAGATACTCCTCCTCACTCAGAATCTTCTGCTCGCTCATTTGGACTCCTTGGCTTCTGGGGCTGGGTGGAGGGCTTCCTCAGCTGTGAGGCCAATTCCAGCGATGCGTGCTAGTTGCTGCGCATAGTCCCGGCACAGAAGTTCTTGGTGTTGGAACTCCTGTCCTTCGGTGCGACACTTTTCTGCGGCGCTCCAGTAGTGGCGAGCGAGTGTGCTGACCGCATGCTCCAACTCCAGCACGCGGCGGGCCAGGGCGTCGTGGGCGGACAATACGTCACGCCCCTCCTGTTCCAGCAGCACCACGGGGTGATTCAGCGCCCATAGCCTCGCCCACGATTCCCGAATCTCCTCCACCCGCGTGTCGTCGCTGGGCGGCTTGTCGAGAGCAATCGCCTCCTCCACCAAGTCATTGAAGCGCGTTAGGGCCTCGCTGGGAGAGGGGCTGGCATGGGCTTGCTTGCCTTCCCACTGATAGCCCCCGTCTCCGACCTCGACGTGCAACTCAGGGGCTTGCTGCGGTGTCCATGCTGGGATCATGTGGTGCCCGGCTCCTTCGCACGATTCTCCGGCTACCTTGTCGCACGTCCAGCAATATGCGCCTCTAACATACCCAGCAGGCGGCTCTTGCTGAGGGGGCTGGCGGCGGTCTGTCTGCCCAGCCATAGTCACTCCTGGGTGCGTCCATTCGCGTGTTCCATCTGGGTTGGTGAACAGCAACTCGCGCTTGCCTTCCCTCCGCCTCTCCTTCCCGTCCCAGGCCAGCCCGTGGTTGCAGGGGGAGCCGTCGGTGTGGTGGGGTGTGCCTAGCTCATATTGAAGATGCCCGCCATTGTACCCGCAGAACCGGCCTAGGCGGATACGCTGCGAGCACAACTCCAGGTCAGCCTTGCAGCGTTGGGTGGTCATAGCTTCGCTCCGGGTAGGCGGGAGAGGGCGCAGCCCTGTAGATGGTTGCGGACTTCCGACACATGAACACAGCACAAGCGGCAGTACCTTGCTGTGCGGTCCTTGCCATCCTGGATCATGTGAACTTGGGGGTCGAGGGCTTGATTCTTGAGCGCCTCCGCATTCTCCACGGTCCCGAACAGGTCGCGGTAGCGGAGGAGTTCGGCAGCAATTCTAGTTTGGTCCTCTTGCGAGACATGCACCCACCCTATGGACTCATTGGGCCGTTCTGCAATCTCGCGTAGAGTGTCTAGGTCTGTCTGCTTCATCCCCGATCCTCCGCGCTGAGAGCCTCCATCACCGCGTCGTAGAGCGCATCGCTCTCCTGGATGGCAAACAGCGTCTCCTCGTCCAGCGGGCCGTCGCCTTCTGCGTGGACAATTTCCAGTTCCGGGTCCTCGCCGGGGTGGGCCTTGTCGTTGGGGTAGTAGACGGGAGGGCAGCCCGGAGTGACCTCTACGGTCAGGGAGTAGAAAGAATCCCCCCACGGGAGTTCTATGTGGGCGGTTCGCTTAGGCATCTTGAGCCTCCGCGTTGGAGCCGTGCTTGCGCCGATCCTCCCACTGAATCGCAGCCACGGCGAGGGCGGCGACCTTGACCATCGACCGGCGGAAAACATGAGGATTGAAGGGCCACATCACGGCGCGGCCTGCGTAGCGCACGATATACGCAATCCAGTCATGTGAATTGTGAGTGTCGTCGTGTTGCGGGCCACCCCACTTACGATCTTGGTAAGCGCGCTCGATCCGCACTTCTTCTAGTGCGGCTTCGATATCGCCGGGCTTGTCAGTCACGATTGGCATCTGAATCCTCCGCGCTGGGGTTGAGGGCTGCACGCGCAACCTCTTGCGCTTCTTCCGCATAGATCAGCCGTGCCTCTGGCTCTGCGCAGCGGCACTTTTCCTGGCAGCCGCATTGTGGATTGGCGATGCGCTCCAGCGCCTCCCTCAACCTCATGATCTCCTTGGCGGCTGCGGGGGCGAAGGTGCGGGCGGTGGCGATGAATGGAGCATCGGCAGCGGCTCGCTCGTCGTATGTCTTCTTCTTGGTTTCCGAGTTGTAGCTGATCCACCCGGATAAACCGATGATAAGCGCCTCCCCTCGGGGGCGTACCACGGCGTGACGCTCCCCGACAAACATCGGGTACTTCGCATCATGCTCCCACGGCCCCGGCGTAGCCTTCTCCGCCAGTGCCAGCATTTCCTTGCAGCGCTGCTCGTCGGTTGGGTTCACGGCTTCCTCCGCTTGAGCTTCTTGGCTTGTTTTCGGTGTGTGTACTGAAGCGCCAGCCAGTTCATGGAAACCCAGCGCTTGCCGAGACGCCGCGCGGCGATGGATTTGGTTTTCATAGGTGCCTCAGCCTCGCGTAGTTGACGTCAAGCTCGTACCCGGTGGGCCGGTCCGCCCACTTCATGCACTGGCCTCGGTTCCACATCCAGGCGCTGGCGTAGTTGTCCCAGCGGGAGAAACCCAACGCGGCGCAACGCTCCTGCTTCCAGGCCATGACGCGCCGTGCGCAGTCTCGGGCCAACTCCCCATCCCACTGCTCGGCCCAGCCGTCGATGCAGCCCGCCTTGTGCGCGGTGCTTGGCTTAATCTGGTAGCAGGTGCGCTCACCGTCCCCACCCTCCCTGCGATCCGTACACCGGCTGCTTTCCACGTCGCGGATGCCCAGGAGCACCGGCTCCACGCGCGTGAAGGTGCGGTCCAGCGCCCAATGCCGCTCCGGGGCATAGCACGCGGTGCACCAGGCGACCAGCAGGGCGGCCAGCGCCATGGCGCGCACTAGATGAACTCCGGCTCGTCCTCGGTTTCCTGTGGCGCCTCCAACACCAGCGCGTCCGTCTCCTCCACCCGCTCCGGCGTCACGTCGATGATGTCATCGTAGCGGTAGGCGTCGTAGTCGCCCGCGATGAGCTTCGCCAGGAAATACTCGCGGTGCTCAGCGAACTCGGTGATGATGCGGGCGCGGCGGGCTGCTTCCACGCCAACCTCCTGCACTACGATGTCGATCCGCTTGCGGAAATCCACCTCGCTCGGGTCCTGCTCCCGCAGGTGAAGCTCCTGCATCCGTGGCAGCCCGAAACGGTCCATCACCGTCTCCGCCGCGCGCTCGGCCACCGTCGCCATCGCCGGGCTGGCAAGGACATGCGGCTCCTCGCGCTCCTCGGACACACCGTTCTTCATGTGCCGCGTTACCGTGACGGTCTTTCCGGGCTGGTAGGCCTCCATGATGTGGACCAGCGTGGCGTGCGCCAGCGGCAGCGACGCCTTGCCGATGTGAGGCATCGCCTCGGCGATCTCGTCGGCGAAGCGGTATTTCAGCCTGCGCCCGATGTCGGCGGCCTTATCCGGCGGATATCCGGCGTCGATGGCCGCACGCTTGTGGTCTCCGATCTCCAGGAACCGGTAATACCAGTACACCTCCTTGCGGTCGCGCTCGCGGCCCGAGGGGTGGATTTGTACCTTGCCTTGTAGCGAGCCCGGCAGGGACAGGGCGATTTCAGGAGTGGAGGGCATGGCTACGAGATGAGCTTGGCGTACATGAGGAGCAGAACAATCCCTGTGGCGAAAACGCCCCATATGCGAGGTTCGGCTATTGCCCCTAGTGCCATGAATAGCAGGACCGCCATCTGAGGCCACGTCAGTGCTTCGACGAAGCTCACGTTACCACCAGTGCGCAAGCCCCGCCAAGGCGGCGGCGAGCGCGGTGCAGAGGTAGTGCCACAGGGCCAGGTCGTCGGAGACGGCGCGGCGCCAGTCTCCGTCCTGGCGCATCTCGCGGATGATCAGCATCAGCGACGTGAGGCCGATGGCCGCGAACCACAGCGCGGCGAGGTAGAGGATGAGGGTCATGGCTTCTTGCTCCGCATGAAGGCAACACAGTGCTCTGCGAACTCGCGGTCAAGAACAGTGCCGATGATTACTCCGTTCTTGAGCACCGCCCACTTGTCTCCGTCCTTGCAGACCTCCCAGGTGTCGCTGTGGAGCCCGGCGGCGCGGAGGTGGGCTTCCAGCGCCCTCGACTCGTCAGTGCCACACCCACGCGCATGTATCTCGCCGAGCACTTCGGGCACCCGCTCCAGGGCGGTGAGAAGTGCGACCAGTGTAATTGAATGTCCGCAGGACCGCGCGCTCCTCGCCGCGATCACAGCCTCTTTCAGGTCCATGTCAGTCTCCTTGTTCACGGCGGCGCTTCTCGGCCAGCATGGCTTCGGCGGCGTCGTAGCAGTAGATGGCGCGAGCTTTCTCCATCTCCGGAGAGCCCCAGTGCATGGGTATTTCCCGCGCGGCGGCTTCTGCGTAGCGGGCTGCAAACCAGTCCAGGAGGGTCATGCCTGGGTGGGGCGGCCAGATGATTGTGCCGTCCATGCCCTTGTCGGATGGAAACGCAGGCCCGCCGTCGTCGTGCTTTGGCATGTCAGTCCTCGCTTGGGGGTGGCGGCAGGGGTTGCCAGTGGGTGGGCTCGCAGCGCTCATTGTACGCTTCACATTCCGCGCACCACTCATAGAACACGCGGTCCGCAGTCTCCAGACGCGCAACGGAAGCGGGCGGGTCTGCTCCCGGCGGCGCGGGGATAAGCACGGCCACGCCAATCTCCGGCAGCCTCTCCCCGACCGGAATCCAGCGGCGGCCCATGTGCCGGTCGATGATGGTGGCGAACTTGCTTGGGTCTCGGTATGTTACGTAGTTGCCCAAACGGTACTTTACGCCATCTATTTCGAGAGTCCCGTCTTCAATTATGTCGACGCATTCCTCCGCAGCCGCCCACGCATCTTTGCTAGGCATCGACCACCTCCGCAAGCAGTGCGTCCATGGCCGCAAACTGCGCGACCTGTCGCGTGAACAGCCTGATGCCCTCGTCGGCCCCCAGCATCGCCCAACGCCAAGCGGCGTGCGCCATCGCGTCGGCCAGGTCCAGGCGGGCCTGGAGCCCCTCGCGCGTCGTCAGAAACCACGGCTTAGGCATCGTCGCCCCCCTTGCGCATCCTAGCGTAGCGGGCCTCCGCCTTCTCGGCCAGGTACGCAGACGGCGTCTTGCCCGCGCGCAGCGCCTCCTCTCGGATCTGCTGGCGTACCTCGGGGTAGGTCACAAAGCTCACCGTGGCGGTGCGCTTGGGTTTCTCAGGCATAATGCTCTCCCTTGACAAGCGCAATGACGCGGCGGGCGCGCTCCATCCGGTCCCCAGCCTTCACTCGCCAGGACACCTGGCCAAGCTGGACGCCATTGGAGAGGTTGTCGAGCCCCGCGCTGTCGATGATCGAGACGAGCCCCTCCAGCGCAAAGAGCAGGTCCTCGTTCTCCTTGGCTATTTTCGCGTTCAGCCGGACCCGGAGGGAGGTGGTCGCGGTGCGCTTGGGGGTGTCGTCGGGGTTAGGCATCGGTGGTCTCCTTAGCCAGTTCACGCTCACAAATCTTGCAGCGGCGGTGATCCGGCGCGGCCTCCACGAGCACCTCGACGACGAGCCCGTGCGGCAGTCGCGCAAACCGGGGATCATCACCGTACAGGCTCCCGACGATGTAGTGCGCCGCAGCCGATGGGGTCGCCTTGGCGACGTACCACCCAGAGTACCGACCTCCTGGATATGCAACGGGCATGGCTAGGCTCCCGCGTGCAGCAAGCGGAACTCGCGCAGCGTCTCGTACGGCGCCAGCAGGCGCGCGTCACGGACGACCTCCTCGTGGTGCGGCGCGCACAGCCGCAGGGACGAATCCGGGCAGTCAGCCCATACCGGCGTCAGCGGCATCGCGAACTGGTACACGCGAGTGCATCCGCGCACGTCACATCGGAAATCAGGCATGGCTGGTTACCTCTCCTCGATCTCGCAAATCTGGGCGCGCAGAGCGTCCGCCGCGCGGATCACACTGGTAGGGCACCCCGGCACCGCCGCGACGACGGACAGAAGCTGCTTGGCGGCATCGACCAGGGAGTAGGTGCCTGGGTGGTGCACCTGGCACGGCGCCCCGTCGATACGCCTTGTGTGTCGCGGCTCGGCGCCGACCACTGTTACCCACTCGCATGTGCAGCGCATGGCTACTCGCCCCCCACATGCTTGGTGGGCTTTCCGTCGGGGTGGCGCGAGACCGAGGCGACCCACTCCTTCCCGTCGTACACGCCAGGGAAGTACACATAGTGCGTCGTCCACACGGTGAAGGCGCAGCCCTCGCTGGAGCCGTATCCGTTGTGGAACTCGTCGTCGAGCCAGCCGGTCGCAAGTTCGGGCGCGGCGGCGACCACGTCGTCGAGGGTCTCATCATGCCACTCCATCTCCTCCGTTATCAATTCGCGCCAGGTTGCCATGTCGTTCTCCTTGGTTGATGTGCCCCCACCTTATAGCCTCTGCGTTGGGTGTGTCAAGTTTTTCCTTGAGGGGTCCTGGTGTGAGGATGGGACATCATACGCACCGCCAACCCGCGTTTTTGGGGGCCGGGGTCGCTCGCCAGCCACACGGCCTGGGGCGCCGCATTTCCGCGATTGCTGCGGTAATGTATGTTATCGTCAGCTATCGGTGACGCGGAAGCGGGGATTCCCGTTTCGATGCGCATGGTGGCGGGGGTGCGAAGTGGTCGATCGAGCGCGCCAAACGTGTCCACTGTGTCAAATCCACCCCAATTGAGACAGTCTCATTGTCACCACTGTCACCACTGTCACCACTGATTTCCTATATATTGCTACGCGCGCTCCACGTGCTCTACCCCCCCCCTACACTCCAACCACAACATTTAGTAGGAGGAATATAGTGGTGACAGTGGTGACACGCCCGGATTTGGCGGCTTCACGTGTCACCACCTAGTGGTGACAGCGCCAGCTTGCACCACCTATATGTGGTGACATTACGAGAATTTGCCGCCTTGCAGGTGGTCCAACTCAAGGTCTTTGTCTGCCACGTAGGCCCAGAATCTGTCACCACCTTTTCGAAATTGCTTGCGGTGCCAGCCCACCGGGCCGAGCATGATTCTGCCCACACGCATCGTGTCGGCTTGGGTGCGGCGCTCCATTGGCACCTTGAGCATGTCGAGCACATCGTCTGCGGTGGTGTACATCCTGCCACGTAGGAATGCCCAGATCGCAGCCTCCCACGGATCGGACTGGCGTCGGCTCTCCTGCCAGGCGATGACGTCGCCGATGTTGTCTGCCGCGGGCTCTACCCACCACGTGGCGCCGCTGTCGAAGTAACGGTGTGCTTCGGCTACCAGTTGGTCTCGGTCGCGGGCCAAGTCATCTAAGCGGATGCGCCCGCAGGGCATGGGCCACCACCTGCGGTTGCCGGTCGTGTCCTTGAGGTACTGGCGCTCATTGGTGGAGCCTGCAAATACGGTCCTGCGGGGAGCCTCCCTGACGTGGCGCCCGTAGGGTGGGCGGTAGTGGTCCACGCGGCGGGTGATGAATGCCTTGACCTTCTCTAGCTCAATGCGCTTGGCGTTGACGGCCTCAAGCTCGGCGATCTCCATGCACCACGTGCCGACCAGGGCCAGCGGTGCGTCCTTGTGATCCAGGGAGGGTAGGGAATCGGAAAACCAGCCCGCGTCATGAGGATCAAACAGCACCCGCAGCGCCGATGACTTGAGCGTCCCCTGCGGGCCTTCCAATACCAGCACGTGGTCCACCTGGCACCCTGGTCGTATGGCGCGCGCCACGGCGGATATCATCCAGAGTTTGGCAAGCTCTCCGCTCAAGCTGTCCGGGTCGGCGCCAAAATAGCGTGCCAGCCCGGCAAGGCGGGGCTTGCCGTCCCATTGCAGGGCCTGGACGTGATCTATCAGGGCATCGTGCGGATACCGATGGGCAACGGTGGTCGCGGCGTTCGACGCCATGTCGATGCCAACGAGTACGTCGTGGTGCTGTAGCCATTCCGCCAGGCGCGCATCGTCGTAGTCTGTCCATCGCTGGCCCCGCGTGGTGCCCCACGGCGTGCCCCGCTGGATCAGCAATCGCTCTGTGAACGTGTCCCACGAGACCATGCCTTGCAGCGCGGGTGCGGCCTGTACGGCATAGATAGCGTTCGCCAGGATCGCCCTAGGCCCCTTGTCCCCGCAAAGCAACCCCTCGGGCCAGGGCGGCACCTGATCCGGGCTTGTGGCGTGCGCTGGCGCTGTGTATGTGGCGCTTTCGCCAGCTTGCGCTGGTGTCCATTCGGGTGTGGCCTTGATGGCCGTGGTGATATCGCCTCGCTTGGCGCCTGCGGTGATCCAGTCGGCGGCATCCTTGTGCGGGTGCGGAGGCTCCAGGACGTACACGGCAGAGGCGATGCCGTGCAGCGCCGCGGCTACCTGTTGCGCGTGCTTCCGGCCCGGCGCGTCTCGGTCGGCGATGATGGCAACGCGCTTGCCCCGCAGAAACTCGTTGTACTCGCGCCGCCATTTTCCCGCGCCGCCGACGTTGCACGTCGCGGGAAGGCCAAGCTCGCGGATGGCCTCAACGTCTTTCTCGCCCTCGACGATGACGGCCTGATTGGCCTTGACTAGATCGGGCAGGCGGTACAGCACACGGCGCACGCCTTTGAGGCTCCATTCCTTCCCGTCCTTGTGCGCGGGATTCGGGCGCCACTGGCGGAACGTCTTAGGCTCAAAGCGGGCCACGGTGAAAAGGTGGCGGCCCTCCTCATCGTGGTACGGGTACTCGGCAACGATCTGGGATTTGCGTTGGGCGGTGCCGTTGAGACGCGCGAGGATCGGCTTGAGCGCCGTTGTTACCTGCGCCTGGTCACAGCCCGCACGGCAGACCCAAAGCGTCTTGCCGTCCTTGTCCGTAATGCACAGACTCGCGTGCTGGTCATCGTGGCAGGGGCATGGGACGTAAAGCCCGTCTGCGCGCTGTTCAGGGTCCGGCGTGATGGCACGGGCTAGCTGCTCCGCTGGCGTCATCGCAAAGCCTCATGTTGCCAGTGCTTGCGGTCGCAATAGTCGCGCACTCGATGCGGCGCCCATCCGACCATATAGCGCAGTATTGGCGCCGCTCGTGTTACCACGTTGCGCCCGTCGTCTAGGCGCGAAACGACGGCGCCCGCGCAGAAGTGTGGCGCCGTGATCCGGAATACGCCAAGCTCCGTCATCCGTTCCGCCTGCAAAAGAGGGCGCCGCCGCGCAGCCGGTTGGGAGCCGTGCGCAGGGAGGGTGCGCAGCCGCGCGGCGGAGCCTTTCTCTATGATCTGATTGCCCGGCTCCCGCCGCGACACTACGCCGGCCTCGGGCGCCGTGTCAATCCACGTCGAGTGGCACGCCCTGTGCATGTGCTGGCGGAGCATGAAAAAAGTTGTTGACAAATGGAATACGCGGGCGCAGGATAGTGTTGACAGAGTAGTTACCGACCACGCTCTACAGGGAGCCGAGACCATGAAACTTCATCTTACCTGCAAGGCTTGCGGCGACTGGATAGAAGACGACCGTCCAGCCGAAGCAACGGAATGCCGTCCTTGCTCCGCTACGCGCAAGGATCACAATGCACGGCAAGCGGCCAAGCGGCGGCGGAAGCACAAGCGGCCAGCCTAACCCAAGCTCAACAGAGAGCCCGCCACCAAACGCTCTACAGGGAGCAGATCATGAAAGCGAAAATCACGCATTACCGAGTTATGGTCAACTCAGCAGCGGCTTGCGGCGCGCACAAAATGTCGCGACAGACACCCTACACGGAGCGTGTCACCTGTTCCGTCTGCCAGGAATGGATTCTGCGCCCAAATGCTCCGGTAACGGCGGAAGGTCAAGAGCGCCTGCGGCAAGCAATGCGCTAACCCCAGCGGGCACCCCGCCCGCTTCATTCTCTATCCGGGAGACACAGATCATGAAAACGATTCGCACGGAATGGCACTTCACCACGGAACAGATCAAGGCCCAAGTGGAAGCCGCGACGGGACGCCGCGTCTCTCACGTGTTTCGCGCTAGCGGGCTCTACGCTTCCATCACGTTCGCCGACGGTGGCAAGGCCACGGCTTATGACGGCCAACCCCTCCGGCTCCAATAGTCCCTCGCAGTTCATTCTCTATCCGGGAGAATCCCATGTTCGACTCCACGATTACCCTCAACGGCCTGGCCTACCGCCTGACGGTGGTGGACCTCGTTTTCTGCTACCAACTCGTGCGGAGCTAGAGACAATGGGACGCAAGCGCACTGTGCCCAAGGCCGCAACCTACGGGAACGCAATCCGCTGGCTTGCCGACAATGGCCAGTATGAAATCACGGAAGATGGCAACACCGGACAGACGGACGGGCTTGTGACCACGCTTCTAGTCGCCGACCTGTTTGGCGCCGATCCGCGAAGCGTGGCGATTGATGTTGTCCGCACGTCTCGTGGTGCCGGGCCATTCGCATAACCCGCTAGCCCCCAGCACGGCGCCCTGAGCGAATCGGGGCGCTACTGGTGGGAATCAGCCCGCCGATGGAAACTCTAGATGGGAGTCAGACATGAGAGCATACCACACTGCAAACGCAATTCTCGACGATTGCGGTTCAGTATTCGGGCCGTGTCAATCTGGGCCTGTCCCGCTGGCGGCGTCTCCCCGCATTCGCCAAGAGGCATCGTGCCCTGATGTGCCATTGCTTCGCGAAAAGCTCAAGGCTAGCGGATGGAAGCGTATCGGTCTTTCCGCCGGGAAAGCGGAGCGATACGTGCAAGGCAAGTTTGACGTTGTGATTGAGCCTTGGGGAACCGTCTACCTGTTCTAACTCCCAGCGCGTGGCGCCTGTCTTGTGACGGGCGCCCGGTGGTGGGCGTTAGCCTATCCCTCCCGGCGGGCTGCCGGGCTCTATGATTGGAGCGTGAGACCATGAACAAGCGCGAACGCGAACAGTACCATTTCGAATTGGGCCGCTTTGAACGGTACGCCAAGGATTCCCGCCTGTCTCGGCAGATCATGGCGGATTTCGACTCGCTGCGGCGCATCGGCAAGGCGATCAACCTGCATAACGAGCGGGAATGTAGCGTGGAAGGGTACGACGTGGACGCCGGTGAACGGCGCATCGAGACCAAACTCAAGCGGGCCGCCGCAATCCTGCGGAATGGGTACAACGGCCTTGCGCTGGCAACGCAGGGAGACCCGCGCGGCTGCGGCCTGACGGTCTACGTGGACGACGGCCAGCCTTACGAGTGGGGCCGTCAGTCTGTGGTGATGTCTGAGTAACCCCCAGCGCGTAAGGGCATCGGGCGACCGGTGCCCCTCGCGGTGCGGGTTAACGCACCTTGCAGGTAACTCTAGATGGGAGTGAGATCATGGGTAAGCATACACAAGCGGTGCGCGGAGACGGCTTTGACCATGACGCGGGCGGATTCTCCCATATATGGATAGGGAGTAAGAAATATCCTGCCCACATCATCGCAGCGGCGCCGGATATGCTGGAGGCGCTGAAAGATGCGGCCTATGGCATCCGCTACTGCTACGAGCACGGCATCGAGGAGGGCATGGACTGGCGGAAGTACGTTGCTGCGATGGACGCCGCAATCGCCAAGGCGGAGGGCAAATAGCAGCGCACTCAACGCTGATTGGATGCACAGCACGGGCCGGGCCGATCCCGGAGGCTCTAGGATGGGGGCGAATATGCCTACTCAAGAACACGTTCTATACGTCAATCGCTTCGGCTACAAAGAACGCCCGCACTATGGGGTGTCCCTGCGCCAGCGGGATACGGGGCGATACATGAGCTTTGCCAGTGCGCTGAGCCTGGACGCTGCCGTGGCCCATGAGGACCTAAAGCGGATCGTCGCAGGGATTCAATGTCCCCGCTGCGGGTACTGGAAAGACCATCCGGTCGGGTGCGGGGACCTGTACTGCCCATTCGGATTGTAGCCTAGCAGCGCCGCACCTAAGCTCCATCGGCAACGGTGGGGCTTGAGGGCTGCACTGTGTAGCTCGCGCCTGAAAGACCGGCCGCCATAAACTCCTGTGTTATCAGGGCGGTAACGGTAATTTTAGGCCAAAGACCGGCACCCCCCATTCGGGTGCTCGCGCCGTGGTGAACGCGGCGCCGTGCATTACTCTATCTAGGGGCCTGGTATGATCCGCCACCTAAAGCAGGGCGTCCCCTGCACCCTGCCAGACGGCACGCGCCTTACGCTGCTGGGCAAGGCCAAGGGCCACGGGGACCGGCAGACCGTGCGTGTGGAGAGCCCGCCAAATACGCGGGATGCTCAGGACGTGCACCGGAGCGAACCCACCAAATAGGCGCACTACTCAACCGGCGGGCCGGAGGTAATCACCGACTCGCTCTAACGGGAGGACCCCATGACACGGAAGCTAATCATCGCCCCAACGCGCCGCATCGCCGTGGAATACCAGGAGCGGCACGAGGAGTGGCGCGACGCCTACATCGCCACAACCCCGCATAAACTACGGGGCGTGAGCAGCGACATCGAGATATGCTATCTCGGCGTCCCTCCTGGCCGCGTGGGATGGGAAATGGGCCGGATGTACGACCTGCTGATGCTCAAACGCCGTGCGTAATCGCCGACTCAGCGTCCTCGACGGACCGGACGACTGCCGCGATGCCCCCGGCCTCCCGCACCGCCCGCAGCCACGCATCCTGCTCGGGCGTGGTGCGCCCGGATCCCTGTTTCAGCTCCAGGCTGGTGAACACCGCCACGCGGCGGCCCACCATGGATGGCGTGACCTCGATGGTCGTCCACCCGATCAGGTCGGACGAGCCGGGGTGCAGGCCGTAGACGACGGTGTGGCCCGACGGGTACTTGGCAACGCCCACGTTGTTGCGGAACACCCTCGCACTCAACCGGCTGGCGGCCTGGCGGATGCGATTCAGGAGGGTGGTTTCGCTAGCCATGTTGGTCAAGCATAAGGCGGGGTCCCCGCTCAAATCCCCGGAGGCATGAGGCATCAGCGGCCTACTCCCGTTACCTAGGCCGGTTTCGACTTGAGCCCTGCTGCGGGCCAGTGCCCGGTGCAGCCACGGCGGGTATCCCGGCTCTCCGACATCCCCCGCCTTACGCTTGAATCTTCGGCAGCCACTCACCCCTCATGCCGACGATCTTGGCCTGCGGGAGCTTCCGCCGCAGCCAGCGGCGGGCCTTAACGATGGAGTCGTGCTGCGCTGTCTCCACGATGCTAACGCGACTCTCGTATCGCTCCGTCGCCGGGTTCCACAGCGTCCATCCCGCCACGGTACTGAATTGGCCGACGCCGTGAACGTACGCAGTCAGGTGCCCGCGATGCCCTGGCCGCTTGGCCGTCGGCTCGGGGACGATGGTGGTCTGTTCCGTGTTCACGCGCTCCTCCTCTGCCTCGCCCGCCAGACGTGATGCGCCCAGCCGGGCTGGTATCCGCGCTCCTTACCGAGCGCAATCAGGTCCTCCAGGGTTTGCGCGCGGCCTACCTGCTGCCGGGCCTGCCGCCGCATGAACTCGCGCTGCTCCGGCGTGATCTCCGCCAGATCTCCATCCGCCTGCTCGATCTCGCGCACCTTGGGCTGGTACTCCTCCCCGCAGTATGGGCACACCCGCATGATGGGCCGGAACGCCGCGAAGCATCCCGCGCACGTCCTCACCGTCTCTACGGGGTCCTTGACCTTGCCCGCAGGCAGCCCGTCCAGGCTCCATTCTCGCTCGTCGTCCGGGAAGCCGTGCCGCGCCACGTTGCCGACGTGATCCAGGATCAGCGCATAGTCCTTGCCCGGCGCTGGCCGCAGCACCCGCCCGACCTGCTGGAGACACAGCCCAAGGCTTTGTGTGGGCCTCAGCAGGATCGCCGCCGCCACGATGGGGATGTCCGTGCCCTCGGAGACGATCTCACAGGACGTGAGGACGTTCAATTCCCCGCGGCCGAGGGCTTCGATGCGTGCTCGGCGGACCTGCGGAGAGAGCGTGCCGTCGATGGACTCGGCGCGGTATCCGTGCGCACGGAACTGCTCGGCGGTGTGCTCGGCGTGCTTAACGGAGGCGCAGAATGCAATTGCGGGTTGGCCGTCGCAGAGGCGCCGGTAGTGCTGAACCGAGTCCCCGATGATGCGTGGCTTGTCAACACGCGCTGCGAGTTCGCCTTTCGCATAGTCTCCTCCCTGCTTGCGGATGCCCGTCAGGTCCAGCGTGGAGGGCGGCGCGTACACCCGGTAGTCGGACAGGTAGCCCCGCTGGATCAGGTCGCCCACCGTCGGCCCTGTCACCAGATGGTCGAATACCTCGCGCAGCCCGCGCCCGTCCAGGCGCAATGGGGTGGCCGTCACCCCCAGCAGCCGCGCCTCGGGGCAGGCGTCGATGATCTTGCGCCAGGTGCCCGCTGTGGCGTGGTGTGCCTCGTCCAGCACCAGTAGGCGTAGGCGCCGGAACTGAGGTTGGCCGATGCGCCGCACGAGGGTCTGCGCGGAGCACACCAGCACGTTGTGCATGGGGCTGGCGTGGCGCCCGGCGGCCACGATCCCGTGATCCAGGCCCAGGCTGTGCAGAGCGCGCGAGCACTGATCCAGAAGCTCTTGGCGATGCACGATGACCGCCGTGGGCACGCTGCGGGCCGCCGCACCCTCGACGACGTGCGAGAACAGGACGGTCTTGCCGGAGCCCGTCGGCGCCTGGTAGAGCACGGCCTTGTGCCCCTGGCGGTACGCGGCGCGCAGGCGGTCGAGGTCGGCTTGCTGGTAGTCGCGGAGGGGGAGCATGGTCAGGCAGAGCGACGAGCTTGCTTCGGGTCCACGGCCAGAATCTTGTTGAGCGCGGAGACGCGCGGGGAGCGGCCCTTGACCGTCCAGTGCCACCAGTTGGTCGGGTCCACGCCCGCCAGCCCGCACAGCACGCGGGGCGGGACGCCGCACTTCTTGGCGTGCTTCTCGATCAGGGCGATGGCGTCGATCTGCATGGTGGCTTGAAGAAAGTTGTTGACAAGAGGTAATCGTCTCTGGCATTGATAGTTTCAGAGATTCAGCACCCTGTCAAGAGGGAGAGCGATGAGCCCCGCCCACCCAAGCCTCAAGGAGATCATGCTCGCCGAGGGCATCATGCGGCGCATGGCCAACGCGGAGAAGATGATTGGGTCCGAGGACGCCTACGCCTACGGAGATGCGACGTTTCGGCTCAAGCACTTCCTGCTCCGGCACGTCCCCGAGATCGAGCAGGCGTTCCAGAGCGGGGAAATGACGGGTAAGCCGGAGAATATACACTGATGACCCAGCCCTGGGAACTCCACGCCAAGGAGGACATCGGCCTCGTCGCCGCCGTGATCCGGCAGGCCGTCGAAGTCTCCGGCGGGCAGGGGTTGTTCCGCCTGGGCGCGACGCTCAACCTGGAGCGAGAGGCCCGCGAGTTCCTGTTCTCCGACTGCTTCGACGCTTGGGTGGAGGCCGCTGGCTGCGACCCTGAGATCATCCGCGCCGAGATCATGCGGCGCTGCCCATGGGTGAGGCCGCCATGCTGATTATCACGAGACACATTGGCGAGTCCATCTGGGTCGGCGAGAACATACAGATTCACGTCCTGAACGTAAAGGGCCGCATCGCCCGTCTAGGCCTGACGCTCCCCAAAGACATCGGCGTCTACCGATCCCTCGAACATTGGGCTGCCGCCATGGAGCAGAAACGCAAGGAGATGCCGCGATGACCCTCTCCGCCCGCTGCTCCATGCTTCCCGGATGGGGGGACTGCGCCAGGCGCGCGGCGGCCAAGCAGTGGCCGGGCCTCGTCACGGGCGCAGGGTTCGAGTTGCGCGAGACACTGCCCTCGGTCGGCGCGGCCATCGGCACAGCGGTCCACAAGATCGTCGAGGGCGCGACGCTGGGCAAGGACGGCACGGGCGCAGCCGTGGATGCCTTCAATGAGCAGATCGCCAAGGGCTGCGAGTGGGACGACCGCACCAAGAACGCCATCACGGGCGAGGCGCAGATCAAGTCGCTGGCGAAAGCGATGGCGCCGCACCTGACCGACCTCAAGCCGGTGCTGTTGGAGCAGAAGTTGACCGCCGGACTGCGCAACGGGTGGAAACTCACCGGGCACCCCGACATCTACGAGGAGACGCGGCGCCTGACCGACTACAAGACCGGCAAGCCGTGGGCGTACAAGTCCCAGATGGGCGCGTACACGCTGCTGCTGGAGGCGCACGAGTTCACCGTGGAGGAGGCTCGGGTGCTGTTTGTGCCCCGCGTCGGTCCGCGCACCCCGCAGCCGCCGCCGTCAGTGAAGGCGTGGAAAGGCATCGAGTTGCGCTGGATGAAGGCCGCCGCCTATGAGACGCTGGGGCGCATGACGATCCAGGTGGAGCAGTTCGAGGAGTCCAGCGACCCGCTGGTGATCCCGGCGAACCCCATGTCCATGATGTGCGGGCCGAAGTACTGCCCGGCGTGGGGCACGGAGTTTTGCCGCGAGCATGAGAGTGAACCTGAGGAGCCCAAGACATGACCGACACCAACCTACCCGCCGTGCCAGAGCAGCCCGACAACGCCCCGGTGATGGCGTTCTCGTCCATCGCCAGCTTCGAGAAGGCGCAGCGCATGGCGAGGGCCCTGTCGTCCAGCGACCTCGTGCCGCAGATGTACAAGGGCGACAAGGGCCTCGCCAACTGCCTGATCGCCATGGAGGTCGCCGCACGCACGGGCTCCTCGATTCTATCCGTGGTTCAGAACCTCAACATCATCCAGGGCAAGCCGTCCTGGGGTTCCAGCTACGTCATCGGCGCGCTGAACTCCTGCGGGCGCTTCACGGCGATCAACCTGGTGGTGGACGGGGAGGGTGACGCGCGGGGCTGCACGGCCACGTCGGTCATCAAGGACACTGGGGAGCGCGTCGAAGGCCCCCGCGTGTCGATCAAGATGGCGAAGGACGAGGGCTGGTACGGGCGCGCGGGGTCGAAGTGGAAAACAATGCCAGACCTCATGTTGCGCTACCGGGCGGCCGCGTTCTTCGGGCGCCTTTACGCGCCGGACATCCTAATGGGGATGCAGAGCCAGGAGGAGGCTGAGGACATCGCCCCGCCGCGCGTGGTCAACCCCACGGTGCAAGACCCGGACGACGTGAAGGATGCGGAGGCCCTGGCGGAGCGCCACACCGACGCCGCAGAGCAGAACGACAACGGCGAATCGAAGCCGACGACACGCCGTCGGCGCAAGAAGAAAGGGGCGGATGCACCCACGGACGGAGGCCAGGAGGCCGCCGCCACGGATGGCACCGCAGAGGGAGAGGGGGCCGAGCCCCCGCCGCCCCCCGTCAAGGACCCGGAGATCGTCGAGGAGGGGGATGGGAAGGTGCCATTCACCGTGGACGACGGCGATCAGGACGGGTTTTTCTAGGCGGCCCGGCGCCACCGCCAAGAAGGTTACTCGGCGCCTACCTCAATCAGAGATAAAACCTGATGAGCACACCAAAAGAACACGTCGAAAGCCTGATCCGGAAGGCCGATGAGGCGATCTCGGGAGCAGATGCGATGCACTATGCGCAGGCCGCGCAGAACGCGGCCAATGCGCTCTGTGCCTTGAAGGCCGCCGAATCGACGCCTGACGCCGAATAGTCTTACCGCTACCAGCCGACGGGCTAATATCGGCTGGGACGACCGCAAGGGACCAAGTAGCCGCGTTGAGCGACCAGCGTGGGCGAAACACCCCTGGCCGCAAGGTTAGGTCGCCGTCACCTCCTAGCTGCCCAGGCGTCGCCATTGGTCGCCTGGGTGGCACCTCAATACGTAGGAGCAATACATGCACACCATCGTCATTAGCCTGGCGGTATTTTTCTCGCTGTGGGCCGCCTGCGGATTTTTCGCTTACGGCGCCGCGAATCGCTGGTGGGAAACGGAGTTCCCCGGCCTGGCCCACAAGGGTGTTGTTTGGATGTGCGCGATAGGAGGCCCCTTTGGGCTTCTTGTGGCGTTTCTGATGGGGGATCAATTCCGGCGCGGCTTCCAATGGAGGCGATCTGCATGAACCTCACCATCCGCCACTTTAGCGGCATCGAGTCCGCAGACCTCGACTTCGACCGCATCGCCGTGGTGTGCGGCCCCAATGCGGCGGGCAAGACGACCATTGCCCGAGCCCTCGGGGCGCTGCTGACGGGCGAGCCCATCCCGATTCCGGGGCTGCGCAAGCAGGACTCCGCCATGCTCCTGCGGGGCGGTGGCGCCAAGTCTGAGATTGCCCTGGCCGACGAGGAGGGCACGTCTCGCATCGCCTACCCGGCGGCCAAGCTGTCAACCGAGGGCAGCCCTCTCAGCGCCACGCGCGTCGCCTGTGGGCTGGACAGCATCGCCACCATGGAGCCCAAGGTACGGGCGGACTACCTCGCGCGGCTGCTCGGCACGGAGCCGGACAAGGACGCCCTTGCCTCCGCCTGCGAGCCGCTGGGCCTCAAGCCGGAGCACATCGACAAGCTCTGGGAGTTGGTGTCCACGGCGGGCTGGGATGGCGCCCATGCGCAGACCAAGCAGACCGGCGTGACGCTCAAGGGCCAGTGGGAGGAGCGCACGGGCGAGCGCTACGGCTCCAACAAGGCCGAGGGGTGGCTGCCGGAGTATTGGGCGACAGACCTGGAGGCGGCCAGTGAGGATTCACTGAAAGCAGCCGTGGTGGAAGCCCAGGAGTTCGCCGAAGCCGCCGTGGCGTCAAAGGCGGTGGACGAGTCGGAGCGGGCGCGGCTAGAGGAGTCGGCCAGGCTCGTCCCGGTGCTCCAGGGCCGGGCGGAGAACGCCCGCAGGTCGATGAACAGCGTCGGTGAGGAGTTGAAGTCCGTCGCGGCTGAGACGACTGCGCGCTCCAAGCCGGTCCAGCCCTGCCCGGAATGCGGCGCCAAACTGGCGGTGGTGGACGGCCGGATCGTACACCAGCCGCAGGGCGGCGGCGACGCCCCGGAGATCAAGGAACTGGAGGCCCGCGTGGTGAATCTCCAGAAGGCGTATGAATCTCACGCCGAGGGGGTGCGGCAGCACGAGCGGGACCTGGCCGTGGCAGAGCAGGCCGCTAAGGATCTTGCTGATCTGAATGACCCGCGGGAGGCTACCTCGGCGGAGCAGGTGAATCGTACCCGCGACGAGCGGGACCGTGTGGAGCGGCGGCTGGCGGCGTTCCAGACCAAGCGCCGCGCTGACTCACTGCACGCCAGCATCACCAAGAACGTTGCTATCCAGGCGTTGCTGGCCCCGGACGGGCTGCGGCAACAGGCGCTCGGGAAGGCGCTGGCGAAGGCGAACAAGGGCCTGGCGGACTGGTCCGCTGCCGCGAAGTGGGCGTCCTGCGAGATCGCCGATGACCTCACCGTGACCTACGGCGGGCGGCACTACATGCTGTGCTCGAAGTCGGAGCAACTGCGGGCGCGCGTGCTGCTCCAGGTGGTGTGCGCGCTGGCCGACGACAGTGATGCCCTGGTTATCGACGAGGCTGACATGCTGGATCAGGGGGGCCGCAACGGGCTCCTGACGCTGCTGATGGGGGTGGACCTGCCCACCCTGGTCTGCATGACCCTGGTGGATCGCAAGGGCTTCCCGGCAAGGGAGGAGGCCGCCGCACTGGCGACGGCGCTGGCGGCGAAGAAGGTGGGCGGGGTGTGGTGGGTCGAGGATGGGAAGGCGGAGGTGCTACATGGCTAGGTACGCATCCAACACAAGTGTTTCGAGCGCCAAGAGCCGGGACGAGATCGAATCCACCCTGCGGCGCTACGGGGCCGACCAGTTCCAGTATGGCTGGGACGAGGAGCGCGGTGCTGTGGTGGCCTTTCGGGCGCATGGCCGCGCCGTGAAGTTTCTGCTTCCGATGCCGAATCCGAACGACGATGAGTTCACAAAGACGCCCAGCAAGGGCTACAAGCGCCACCCTGACGACGCCGCGAAGGTGTACGAGCAGGCGATCCGTCAACGCTGGCGTGCGCTGGCGCTGTGCATCAAGGCCAAGTTGGAGGCAGTGGAGGCGGGCATCGTCAGCTTCGACGACGAGTTCCTGGCGCACTTCCTCCTTCCGAACGGGCAGACCGTCGGCCAGCGATGGGGCGCCGAGTACCAGAAGATGGTTGAAGGCGGGCATGTGCCGAGCCTCCTTCCGGCCCCCGACTAGCCCCCTAGATTCTTCCAGTTGACGATGCCCTTATCTACCATCGCCTGCCCGCCGCAGTAGACGGACACGATGCCGCCCACCGCCAGGAACGCATTGCCATCAACCCCGCCAATCTTCGCCAGGAGCACGATGGCAGACAGCCCGGCAGCGGCCATCCAGAACTTCTTGGACTTCCAGCCCGGCTTCTCGGTTGAGGTCATGTCCGAATCTCCATCGCTGCGCCAATCAGGAAGTAGGCCATCCAGAACAGGATGATGACCACGCCCAGGTCCACCACGCCCACGGATACGAGCACCACCTTTTCCTCGGCGGTCACGTCGTCATCCCGGAACGCGGCCCGTGCCAGGTCGGTGAACTTGTTGGCAACCATGGCCGCCCCGTAGGCGCAGGCAATCACGCCGACGATGCACACCAGAAAGATGATCGTGGTCAGGCTGCTTTGCACGGCCTTGATGAGCACCACCTTCCAAGTGGCCTCCGCCACCGAGGACCCGATGTCCCCTAGGAAGTCCAGGAGCCCGGCATGCGCCTCGCTCGCGCTGCAAGCCAGGATGATGAGCGCAGCGGCGATGATTGCCAGCAAGAATCCAGCCCACACCTTGGCGGCCAGCCATTCGCGTTGCGATCCCGCCCGGTCGTACTCGCGCTGTAGCGCGGCAAAGTCCTCGTGGTTCATGCTGCCCTCCGCGTATTCGGCCCGGACACGCCGGGCTTGGTACAGCAGTCTCACCGGCAGTCAAGTTGCTGTTCTTCCGGGAGGTAGATTCGACTGATATCTTGCCAGTAACTCATGGCCCGCACCCCCATATCTTGACCGCCTGCCAGCCCGCCGTCCGCACGATCAGCGCCGCGCCGAGCAGGTAGATGCCCGCCAGTTGGGCGTGGATCACTGCCTTGAACATCGCTGTCCCGTTGCGCTGCTTCTTCTCCCTGAGCATGTAGGCCATCAGAGAGCCCAGAGCGACGATGCCGAGTATCTCGGGACGCTTCGCGGCTGCCTCGACGAGCAGTTGGAGCCATTCCATCATTCCACCCACCCCCGCCGAGGCCACACAATCGCCTCGATCTTGGTGATGCGGTTGTCCTGACGGTCCAGCCGCTTCTCCTGCGATACGGACTTTTCGGCCAGCACGGCCACGTCCCGCCCGATGGTGTATCCCCAGGCTGCCATGGCGATGGCCGTCGTCAACGCCGCCGCGACAAACTGCACCGCGAGGGTCTGGAGCAGTCGCCTGTCGAGGACCGAGCCGTTGCTTTGGCCGTTCATACGCGCCTCAGTTCGACGTGGGGATAGTCGTCGAATCCCTGATCCGTGAGTATCTCGCCGTCTCCATCCCAGTCCACTCCAAATCGAAGAACCCAACGCTCCCCGGTGTTCTGGAGGTGCGCGTCCAGGTAGCGGTCTCCGACCTCCTTGACGTGGCGCATCATCCAGGCGAACTGCGCGTACTTCGCCACGGCATCCTGGATGAAGCCTCGCGCCCCACCAGCGATAACACGACGCTCGATCTCTGTCCATGTGGGAACGACTAGCCTGCGGCCATGAACATAGGGCCACAGGTCGGCGGCGTAGGCGTAGCCATCATCCTGAACGATGTGCCAGGAGTTCATCGTGGTGCTGACACCGTTGCGCACGTTCTCGGCTTGCTGCTCCTCGGTGCGGGCGCCCTGGTCAATCCGGAAGTCCACACCGACGATGGCGGCGTTGAGGACGCCCAGCAACAGCGGGTGCAGATGCTCCATCTGCGAGATGCTATGAGCGCTGAATTGTGCCACGGGCAGCCTCCTTGGCTCGTTCCTCTGCGTAGATGCGGCGGATACGGTCGTCCTCAGATTTCTCGCGCGCGGCCTGCTCGTCGGCCATACGCTTCTGCATGGCCTTCCGCTCCGGGCTGATCCCCTCCGGCCCCAACTCGTGCTGGCTCTTGGTCTGGTCCCACTCGGCGTCAGTAGCGGGGATGAACACCGCCTCCATCTTTCCCGTGTCGGGATTGCGGCGCTTGCGCATGTGCGTGGGGCGCTTGGTCATGAAATCGGTCATGCGATCCTCTTGTCACCGTACAGGGCGGCGTCGAACGAGAGTGTAGCGCCTGATTCCATCGCTACGAGAAAGCTGGCGATGGCGGCTGTAGTGGAGATGTATCCACTAACCCATTGATCCCAGCCGCGCGAGCCCGCCGCGATGATCCCCCACATGTGGCCGACCATCGCAATGTAGCCAGTTGAGGCGTCCTGCCAATCCGCGAACCGGATGTCCGCGTGCATGACTTCGCCGGAATCCGCTCCAATAGCCTCCGTCGACCCTGTACCGCCGAAGCGAAATTCAGACCCTCCTGTATAGTCGCTCTGACCGTGGACGCTGCTATAGCGGTGGACGTGATAGCTCTGCTGGTAGTTGGCGGACAGGCCGTTCACTGTTACAAATCCCAGTCGGTCGTCTGTACCAGACTGCCAACTCCGTATGCAAAGCAGCAGGTCCTTGTAGTTGGTGGCCTCCGCGTAATCTGTCAGCGTGTAGCCGAAACTGGATTGCCCGCTTACCGTGTCCCAGCCTGCGAGGAGTAGCTCATCCGGGCGCCACAGCGGATACCCCTGCGGCCTGGCCTTGGTGGCCCCGACGCGGACCTCAGCAAAGACCGCTCGGGTCCCGATCCGTTCGATGCGCGGGCTAGTCGCCATCCCACCACGCTCCGGCGTCAAATCCCGCGCACTCGTGCGACGCCACCGTGTCCACCTTGAGCAGATGGATCAGGTTCTCCAGGGCGCTGATCTGCATGGGGGTGTACCTGCCGTCTCCGGAGCCGACGAGCAGGATGGCGACGCTGGTGGTGTCGGTCACGGCGTCCCCGCTGTGAAACCCAGCCTGCTCCACGGGGCGGGCCTCCTGAATCTTGCCGTCCCACTCGGGGTCGTAGGCGTTCCCTCCGCTGACGGCGTTGCCGTTGCAGAGCACAAAGTGGACGCCGAGCCCATTGCGCCCCACGCAGTGGTGCGGGACATCCAGCAGGTCGTCCACCGTGCCCCAGTCGCGCCCGGATGCGTGAACCAGCACCGAGCGGATGTCGCGCGTGGCGACTCCGGAGGGGTTCTTTGCGGCCATGGGCCTCCTATGCAAGCAGGTAGGCTTGCACCGAATAGGTCAGCGTCGTGCCGCCGGTATGCGTGGACACAGCCCTGATCTGCGGCGGCAGCACGTCGCTGACGCTGACGTTGGCGGTCTCGCCGATGCCTGGGTAGACGTGCAGGGCGGTGTGCCCCACGGCAGCGATGGCGCCAGTGACCGCGCCTGGGATGTCATACCACGCCTCCGCCGTCTCGTCGTAGCCTTGCAGCTGGACAGCGATAGACACGGTGTCCGGGTCGAGGGTCACGTCCACAAAGACGATGGCGCCCCTGCGGCCCTTCATTTCCACGGCATCCCCGTTGTGCGGAGACGCCGCAGTGGTGCGGGCGGCGCTGTCCAGCAGTGAGACGTGCCTTTGGGGTGGGAGTGTGCGGTCCATCGTGGCCTCCTATCGCTGTGCGGCCTGTTGATGCTTCTCCAACACCTCGCGCTGGTGTTGATCGACGAGGGCTTTCAGTTCCGGGAAATCCTCCAGCAGTTGATTCCGGGCCAGGACGCGGTGCTTGGCGATGATGCCCTGGATCATGTCCACCTTACCACCTTCCGGGCCGTCTGTGGCGGATGCGTACACGCCGCTCAGCGGGTGCGCGCCCTCGACCAGCGCGTTCAACTCATCGAACGCGCCCAGGCCCGTCACGAGGTCCTTGGTGCTGTTGCCGGAAAGCTCGACGTAGCGGTCGTAGACCCAGGGGTGGTTCTCCAGGTTGATGACCGCGCCGTTGAACGAGACCTTGCGATTCGGCTTGCCCGGGTAGTATTCGAGCCGCTGCATCTCCTTGTCGATAGAGTTCGGGTTCTCGCGGGTGGAGTAGATCGGCGACATCACGTCGTACATCCACCCGATCCCGGAGCGGTACTCGATCTCGCGGCCCCAAAAGTCGCGGACGTTCGGCAGGCCCTTGCCCCACCCTGGCGTCTTGGACTGCACCGCCTCCAGCATCCCATTGACCTCTTTCAGGTAGGGATCGCTGGCGCGCGCGACCTGGGCCACCCCGGATGGAACGAGTGATCCGGCCAGCTTCTCGACGTAGTTGGTGCCGTACCGCTCAGGATCCTGCACCGCCTCGACGACGTTGGCGAGGCCCTGCATGTAGGTCTTGTTGATGAAGATTTCCCCAAAGGACAGCGCGGCTGCCGACATCACCTCGTCGATTTCAGTGGGGTCCTCGGTTTCCCGCAGCGACCACATGGCGAACTCGCCGATGTTGGCGCCGAGCGCCAGTATCTCGCCAACCCCGCCCACGCGGGAATACTGGTAGTAGCGGTCTCCGACCTTGATGGACCACGGCTGAATCCCTTGGCGCCGCATCCCGTCGCGGCTCCTGGCGTCCGGCGCCCCACCCCCAGTCAGGTGGCCGCTGTACACCATATCCATCGCTGTCAGCATGGCCGCCGTGCCGAGCGCCATCTTGGTACGGGCCAGTTGCCCTCGGGCGCCCTCGGCGGCCAGATCGGCGCGGATGTTCTTGGAGAGCAGACCCAGCGGCGTGCGCTCCCCAAAGCTGTACTTGAGGATGTTGGTGGGCGTGCGGATGAACGGGAACACGATCCGCCCGCCGGTAACGAGATTGGCCCAGCGGGTGAACGCCTGTCCGGCTTCGCCGAGAGGCCGTGTGAACGTCTGGTACAGGGCGTTGTCCACCGCCGCCATGCGTATTTCCTTGGGCGGGTTGGCGACCAATTCGGCCACCCGGCGCTTGAGCGCGGCCCCCTCTAGGCCCTGCCCGGCGGCGCTGCGAAACGCCTGAGCGTGGAGTTCCATCCGGTAGCCCATCGTCTTGAAGAACTGATCCTCGACATTCAGGGCTAGGCCCGGCGTGCGGGCCGCCGTCCCCGTTGCGTCCGCCGCGTTACCGAGCCAGTTCTTGGGGTCGCGCATCGTTCCCGTGCGCAGACCGAAGTTCTCGCCAGTGATCGCCTTCTGCACCGGCGTATCCAGCTTGGTCATGTCCATGCCCGGCGGGCGCAGGCTCACCCCGTCATCGAGCACCGGCAGGCCGCGCACCTTGCGGGCCTTCATGCGCAGGTCCTTGGCGAGCATCCGCCAGTTGTCTTTCAGGCCCTCCATCACGCCAATCATCTGGTGCATGGCCTCGCCCACCATCACTCCGTCCGTCTCCCCCAGCGCGCGGGCCACACGCCCGGCCGCCGCTCGCTCGGCGATGGAGTTGGCGATGACGATGGAGTTGGACCCCATATTGACGGCGTGCGTCAGCGGGTTGGACAGCAGGCCGTTGATCCACGCCTCCAGGAATGCGTCGTACACCTTCGCCCCGGCACCACGCTCCGCCAGCTTGCCAAGGGCCGCGTCGTCCAGCAGGCCAGCAGCATCCGCCGCGGCAATGCGCTGTGCGAACTTGCGGGACAGCACGTCGCCCCCGTGGGCGTCCATGATGGCCGACAGCGCGCGGGCCTGCTCCTCACCGGCGCCGACGGGAATCTTCCATGACTGGAGAGCGCGGGCCGTCTCAGTGCGGGCGGCGATGACCTCTTTCTGGATGGCATGGTGCGTCGCCATCATCTTGCGGAAGTTGAACTGGTCCACCATCCCCGCGTTTGGGTCAGCGGCCTTGGCGGCCAGTTCCCGCACCTTGGCGCCGGAGGACACCCATAGCTTGCGGGCGGCCACGGCCCATTCCGCGCTCTTGGGCTCTCCCGCGTTGCGTTGGAGCAGGTCGCCCACGTCCATGCCCATCGCGTCGGCGAGTTCCTTGGTAGCGGCGTTGGTCTGCACGCCTCGCCGGGCCTCGTCGATGCCCGACTTATGTAGGTCGGCGGTGGTCTGGAGCACCGCCTTGATGTCCTCGTCCGTGTCGATGCGCGCCCAGTTGATGAACACGCCGCGCCCGCCGTCCGCTTCGATCAGTGAGCCAGCAGGCAGCGCCTCGGCTAAGTCCGCCTCCTCGCTGATAAGCCGGGCCTTCTCCGCGTCGGTGAGAGGCACCCCGCCCGCCTCCTGCTCGGCCTTCTTGAGCTTGCGGGCCACGGTGGCGACGCGGCGCCCCTTGGCGCCCCCAGTGGACAGAGCCCGCATCTCATCCGTGACCTCCACCGCCTCCATCAACGGCTTGCCGCGCGCCCCCAGGTCGTCGAATGCCTCCGCCTTGAGGGGGGCGGTGCCGTGGATGTCATCGATGGCCGCCGTCACCCCGCGCGCCGCCCGCGAGGCCCGCAGCACGCGCAGGCCGCGCATGAAGCCCTCGACCATCATGCCGGGAACGGCGCCCTGGACCACGTTCTTGATGCGCCCCACGACCTCGGGGTCCTCCTTCTTGTGGGCCAGGAACTCCGTGATGTCGTTGCGAAGCACCGGGAACGACTGCACCAATTCGGCGATGTTCTCCTCGGAGGGAGCGAACGCCGTGCCGTCGGAGATGGCCCCGGAGATCATCGAAGCCGTCCAGGTGCCCACCCCGACGGCTTTCATGGCCTTGGCCGGGCCGGCCATGCCGGTCGTGAACTGCGTGATCTTGCGGCCCATCATGCCGAGCGTGGTGGTGGGGTCCTCCACTTCCGGCAGCGCGTCCGAGGCCGCCTCCTTCACGTCTCCGGAATCGACCTTCCCGGATGTCTTGGCCTCGGTCATCCGAGCCCCGCCCGGCAGCACGGCAGCGGCGAGCATCCCGGTCACCTCGCCATCCGCCGCCGCGTCCGTCACCCACTCATAGTAGGAGGCCAGCGAGTTCAACTGCTCCTGCGTGGCGTCGCGGATGCCGCCGATGATGGACTTGACCGGCAGTTCCCGCATGAACGTGAACGCCTCCTCCGCCGTGGGCACGGGCACCCCGTGCAGCATGGACATACCACCGAGCTTGCGAGAGTCCTCGCCCGTGGTGGCGGGTCGGCCCGGACCGGTTGGTGCACCTCCTGCCGCTGTGCGGTGGAACTGCTGCTCCGTCTCCGCCTGCTGGCGCTGCCGGGCCTGCTCGATCAGGTCGGCGTACATGGAATCAGCGGCCACGCTTCACCTCCCTGAGCCTGGCGTCACGCGCCTGGACAGCCGTTTGCAGCCGTGTGAGCAGGTCCATCTGGCTCCGGAACTCCTCATCGCTGATGGCGTTGGCATCGTACTGCCCTTTCACCTCAGCGATCCGCTTGTCCACGTCGGCCTGGACGACCTTGGACGACACTGGGAGGCCGACCTGCGGGGCCAGGATAACCAGTTGCTCGCTCAGGTCCACCAAGGCGTACTTCTCCACCGTGTTGCGCGAGAACTCGTCCACCTCGGCCTGGGTGGCTGCCGGGTGCTGCGCGGCCCAATGCTCGTACTCGTTGAGGGCTTCGGCCATCAGGCGCACGTTGATGACCTTGGCGCCAGGGATGGCGCTCACGTCCAGGGAGCGGCGCACATAATCGAATCCGGCGGCGATGGGGCTCTTGAGGCCATTGGACTTGAGGAGTTCCTGGTTCTTGCTCAGGTAACTGGAGGCGGTGGCGCCGGAAATGCGCCGCGCGGCGTGGGCGTGCAGAATCTCCTGCCGGACTGCCGTGCGGTCGGCCCCCGGCGCGTAGATCGACGCCAGCAGTTGCGCGGTGGCCGCCGGGTCATCCTGTACCGTGGTGCCGTCGGATTCAGCCAATTTCACCAGTTCCTTGAAATCGGTCTTGGACAGGCTCTCCCGGTTGGCGCGCACCTGCTCCATGGTCAGCGTGCCCTCGGCGTACTTGTCCCACAGGTCCATCGCAGCCTCGTCCTCGCGGGATTTGAGCGCGGCTTTTTCACGCTTCTCCGCGGAACCGAGACCGTTGAGCGCCCCGACGATCAGGGAGCGGCGCTGGTCCCCGTCCATGTCCTTGAAGTACGCCGGCTGGCCGTCCTCGGAGGCCGTCAGCATGGCGAGAGCCTGCACCGGCTGTGCCGTGACCAGCACGGAAGCGCGGTTGTAGGCCACCTCCTGGGCGAAGCGCGCCTTCTCCTTGAGAGCGTCCTCCTCGTGGATGAACCCGGCCGCGGCGCTTGCATCTAGGTCTGCGCCGTACTGGGCGATCTCCTCCTCCA
>Ga0272443_10001142_pt1 | contig 41690 bp, 34 predicted proteins | sample SSMAcet12_FD_193581 | JGI IMG/M metagenome (GOLD analysis project Ga0272443, IMG submission 193581) | Marine sediment archaeal communities from Little Sippewissett salt marsh, Falmouth, MA, United States - SSM-Acet-12 | ecosystem: Environmental > Aquatic > Marine > Wetlands > Sediment ...
GGTACTTCCGGGTCAGTGATGCGGACGGCAGCGGCTCGGTTGCCGTGATCGTTGCTTCGCATCTGCCCAAAGGGGAAACCTATACGCCGGGCATGGCGCTTCCCGGGTATATCAATGTCCTGATCAGCGAAGGGGACGGCGCGCCCACCCGGTCCTTTACCGCCTTTCCGCAGCAGACCCGGTCCCTGGTCGCGGGCGAACCCGTGAGCCGCAACCCCGATTTTTCCGCGGATTCCAGCTTTGAGTGGATTGCCGAGGGCTACGGTTCCGTCACCGAAGACAGCGTCAGCCTGAACATTCCCGGATCGGTTGAGATCCGCATCGAAACGTTTGACCGGATTCCCTGGGACCGCCGGTTTCCCGCGGCCGGGCCCGAGGGGCTGCTCATGTTCCTGCCGGTACCGCTGCACTGGTATATCCACAGCCTGGGATCGGCGGCGACCTATTCCTATACGCTTTCGGACGCGGTTCCTTCCCGGACCGTCAGCGGGGAAGGTTATGCGCACCTGGAAAAAAACTGGCAAAAAGAGTTTCCCCTGGGCTGGGTCTGGGTCCAGGGGATTGCCGAGGACAACCGCGCTCAGGTGGTGATCAGCCTGGCCCGGGTCGCGCTTAATGAAGAAACCACAATCATGCCCTGGATCGCGGGGTACCGTTCCGAGAGCCTGCAATGGGATTTCCGTTTTCATCTTCCGGATGCGGCCCTGACCCTGGAAATGGATGCCTGTGCCGGAACCCTCAGCATGACGGCCCGGGACCTTTTCCGGACCCTGCGGGTTGCGGCGGCGGCTCCGCCGGATTCATTCGGCGATGTTTCCATCCCCACCGAAAACGGATTTGTTCCCCAGTCGGGGAAGGAGTCCTTCTCGGCCACCGTAACGGTGTCCGCTTTCTGGCACCTGCCCGTGCTGGAAACACTGGGCATACAATGGCTTATGGACGAGCAGGTTTTTTACAATGCGGCCCTTGAGTTCGGTAATGGTTATGCCTGTTATGACCGGTAAAGACAAGTCCCGTTTTGTTATTGTTTATTTTTAAAAAGAGCCGTTATTTACCGGCCGTTATGGGATTCTGGCGGACGGTATTTTGTAGGCGACCGCGATATCGTCTTCGCGGTTTTTGATTTTTTTATCCAGCAAAATATCCCGGCGCCGGTTCGGACCAAAGGAATAAATAACCAGTACCCGGGCTTTTTTAATCCATTTTATCCAGTAAGGGCTGTTCCAGGGGTCCAGATAGTATCCGATCCGGTCTCTCCGGCCATCCCGGTAAAACGCACTTTGCTTTCCTTCCAGAAACTCATTGTCGACGCCCGGTTTGAAATATTCCGACTGCTCGGCTGTGAAAATGCGTTTATGGATAACGTCCTTTTTAAAAAATTCTTTTCGCAACACATCTTTGCGGATCAGGTCCCTGCCGAGCTGCCGGACCTCCTTCTGTGCAAGGGCTGTCCGGGCCATGGTGTCTGTGTGCGTCATCCAGCCCACGGTCGAAGGTGTCAGCGCGGCGAGAATAAATGTTCCGACCAGCACAAAATGGTTCCTGCGCTGCGGCCGGGTGTTTTGCGACAGAAAGAACAGGCAGCCCAGGTAAAGCTCGGCCCCTTCACCGGTAAATTTGACGGGATAGGCCCATTCGGCCCAGGCGGTTAAAAGAAACAGCGGGGTAAAGCGGAGTTTCGGAATAATGCCTGAAACGGGTTTTGCTGTTTCGGGAAAGAGCCGTTGAAAAACGGGGAGACCCGCACCGAACAGGCCGGCGGTGAGGATGACGAAATATTTGCTGTCCAGCGGGATTCCGGCCAGCGATTTATCTTTGAGTATATTATGAAAGTTGGCTTCCAGCTGGTAATTTTTTTCAAGAAAAATTTGCGGGGGTTTGAAACCGAACAGACGCTGGGCCCAGGAAATTTCTTCACCGGCAACGAAAAAGCAGAAAAGCGCCAGCAACCCCAGCCCCAGGGTTTGCCGCCATGAAGATGATGCGTTCTGCCGCCAGGCGCGCCGGGCGAACGAAAGGCCTGCAACAAGAAAAATATAAAAAGTAGCCCATTCCGCCGGACCGTCCTCCTGCATCATAAAGGCATAATTTGAACGGTCACAGGAAAGCACCGTCAAAACAACGGCAATGACCAGGGCCCAGACAAAGCGGCCGTGATCGGGATCGGACCGGATCACGGTTTGAATGGACACCACTGCCAGCCCGATAAGAATAATGGCCAGCAAGAAAACTTGCGGAGGTGTTGCGAACATTTTCCTGTCACTAAAACCGGGTTGTTGTTTGCGTCAAACGGATCTTTACCCGAAAAAGTATACCATTATACAAACAAAAATGTTAAGGGGAAAAACGAACGCATTACGGAAGGGAAAAGTATTTCCGGACGCTGACATAGAGGTTGGTATTTTTTTCAAACTGGCCGAAAAAGGTATGGTCGTGCCGCCCGGAAAAAATATTTCCTCCGGCTTCAACGGCCAGGTCGTCACTGATCTTGTATTGAATGTTCGGACGGGCATAGAGATCGCTGTCCGATGGTGACCAGTAGAGAAAAAGTCCCAGAGTCAGGTTCTGGCTGTAAAGCAGCTGGGTCAGCCGGAGGGTGACGACCTGGCGGTTCCGGTCACGCGGGTACGCCCCGGCCGGCAGCGTTTTCCGGTAGTGGTTGTGGCGACGCATGTGTTCCAGGTAATACTGCAGGCCCGCGGTGAAGTCGCGGCGCAGTTCCCGCTCATAACCGATCAGCAGCCGCATTTCGCTGTTGCGCACCAGGGGATCGTCTCCGTGGCGGTCTTCGCCGGAATCATAATAGCCGAATTCGATGGTGCCGATGCCGTTAAAAAACCGACCGCGGAAACTGGCACCGTAGACCCGCAGGTCGGGGAACATCGGTTTGCCCGTATTTTTGCCGGAACCGGCCGGACTTTTCCAGAACCCGGCGTAAGCATAGCCGGCCAGCTCGTAGCCGCCGATGTTTTTAAAGATTCGGCAGCCGCCTTCCCAGTCATCAAACCAGCCGGAAGGTCTGCGCGGCCGGATGACGCGGTCCCGGCCGGCCCGGCGACTTTCCCCTGTGTTCCAGTAGGAGAGCTGTCTGCCGTCCAGGTAGCGGTCGGGATCGAATTCCGGGGCGAAGTAAAGGTCGATATTGGCCAGGTCAAAGTAAAGACTGATGCGCAGCGCGTCGCAAGGGGCCTTCAGGTATTCCACATCGCGGCCGATAAAAAAGGAGTTCCAGTCTTTGGGGAACAGGTCGTTGATGAACAATAGATCGCCCGTGCCCCAGGTCATGATCTGCCGCCCGGCCTTGATGTCCATGAATCGGAACAGGGTAAAAAACAGGTGCGCCTCGCGCAGATCGAACCAGCCCTCGCCCCGGCCGAGCCGGAGCGCCGGGCGGTCGAGCACCGGATCGTAAATCAGGTCGCCGGTCAGTTTGACGCCGACCTTTTTCAGGCGGAAGGAAACCTCGCTCTGCAGGCGTGTTTCGCCGAGGGACTCTGTTTTTTCGTATCGGTCGCTCTGCAGGCGCGTGCCGCCGCGGACGTCCAGAAATCCGGTCAGGGAAAAAGGTAATGACAGCGCGGGGCCCGACGTTTCCTGCGCACTGTTATCGGCGGGTGTCTCCCCGAGCCCTTCCGGAAGCGCGGGGGGCGCGGTCCGGCGGTCAAGCCCGGAGGGGAGGGCCGGGGCTTCCTGGGCCGCCGCCGGCCGGAAACAGCAGAGCAGGGCCACAGCAATAATCCCGGCCCGGAAATATGGCATTTTTTTTCTGTGCATACCCGTTAGCGAATAAACTGTGACGGCGGACGCCGCAGATAGCGTTCCGTGAATATGGTTTCGGGAAGGCCGATGGCATACTTGACCTGGGAATAGGTCAGCGTGGTTTCGCTTCCGGCGGTGAGATCTTTCATGCGGGATCGGGTCACCGTGGGAATTCCCTGGACCGTGTCGACCTTGAGCGCCTCGTATTCGCGGTATTTTTCTCCCTGCTTGTCAAAATATTCCACCTTAACGGTTAAAAAGGTGGTTTTGTGAATCCACGTTCGGTAGCGGGAAAATTCCACCAGACCTTTGTCTTTTGGCGTGTTCATGAGCACATAGTAGGTCGGATCCGCCTTTTCCAGGACATGGCTGTCATCGGTGATGTTCCGGCCGGAGACATCTTCATAAAAGAAGTCGGAGCCGACAAAACTGGTGCGCTTTTCGGTGGCGGCGATCCGCTTGACCAAATCCAGCGCCGGCAGATACAGCCACCGGTCATCCTCCCGGTCGACGTGTTTCCAGACCATGAAGACCATTTTGTTGACATCGGCCGGCAGGTGGAAGTATACATAGTACTTCTGGTTCCGGCAGTAGGTATCGTCTTCGGGGTTCGGGCCGGGCTGGTCGCGGCGCAGAATGGTAAAATTCCGGTTGCGTTCACGGCCGCGGCTGTCGGTGATGCGCATGGCCACCCGGGCGCTGCCGTCCTTTTCCATGTAATAGGCGGCGCGGTTCGATTTTTCAACAATTTCATCGGCGGTCATGCCGTGAGCAAGGCCGGCGATAAGGAAAATGACTGCTGTAGCGCTGAGCGAAAATAGTTTTTTCATCACTGAGTGTTCTCCAATTCAACAGGATTATTCTTTGCGCTGATGAATGTCCGCGGCACAGCTTTGGCGTTTTGACAGAACCCCGCAGAAAATCATCAGCAGGACAATGGCTGCAAATCCGATGGCGGTCAGTACGGTCCAGCCGAAACGGACGAACTGCATCAGGTTGATAACGGCCAGCGCGATGACCGCGATGCCGGTAACGATGCAGGTCCCGCATTTGCAGCTGAACCGGAGTGCCGCTGTTTCCGGAAACAGAAAGCGTTCCAGCCGGGTGATCAGGGCCGGCAGAATGAGAAGGGTGGCAATCCCCGCCAGCAGCAGAATGGCCGCGATAAAGACCCCCACGGTCTTGTAGGGGACCAGCGGCGCGAACAAAAGCGGGATGAACCCCACGCCCAGCACCGCAACATTTCTGGCGATGGCGCGCGCCGGTTCACCGAAAATCACCTTGGCGGTTTCGGGCCAGGATTTTTTTTGGCTGAAAATGGACCGGGTGCGGGATAAAAAATGGATGGCATAATCCACGGCCAGCCCGAGGCTCAGGGATGACAGCACGGCGATGGGCATGTCGTAATCCTTGCCGATGAAACCGGTGATGCCGTAGATGAGCAGGATGGTGAGGCTTAGCGGGATCATGGCCAAAAAGCCCCAGAGCCCGGAGCGGTAAAACAGGGTCATCATCAGAAAGACAATCAGAAAGCTGCCCAGAAAGGCCTCAAGCATCCCCTTGACCATCTTGTTTTGCCAGATAATGTTAATGTAGGTTAATCCGAACCAGCGGGCATCCAGGGGAACCGGCGGCGGATGTTTCTCCAGATAGCCGGCGACGGCATCGACCACTCCGGCCATATCCCGGTTGTCCCCGCTTTTCAGCTGGATCCACACAGCGGCGGAACCGTAATCCGGAGTAACAAAATGCCAGAGATCATGGGGCCGGTGGCTGTTCTGAAAGGTGATCAGGCACTGCCCCACGGCCGCGGCGGTGGCGGGAATGCGGAAATCCCGGTCCCGGCCGGAAACCAGCTCCCGGTAGACCGTCTTGACGATGTCCGGCAAGGCGTTTGATTTGCCCACCGTTTCCAGGCCCTGCAAATACTGTTGAAGCTGATCCAGCCATGTCAGCATGTCCGGTTGTTTGAACAGTTCCGAGCGCTGGCGTTCCCGGTCGATGATCAGCAGGATCTCTTCCCAGGCCGCATACCGGTCCGGCGCGCTGTTTTCAAATTCAGCCTGAACGGCGGCGGTCAGTTTCATCAGCAGCCGGCCGCTGTTTTTTTCGTTTTTGCGCAGGGTTTGTATTTTATCGGACACCGCGCTCAGCACCTCGGGGGCCGCGGTGTCCAGATTTGTGCCGGCCAGTTTTTTTTCCAGACGCACCGCCGTTTCATCCCCCTCCGGTTTTTGCCGTCCGGCCAGCGAAAGATAGGCCATGTAGGTGCCGCCGAAATGGCGGTTCAGAACCGTGTCGGCGACGCGGATCGGATGGGAGCGGGTGAACCATTTGACCGGGTTGTCATTGATGGTAATCCGGGTGATGCCGTATCCGGCGATGATGGCAAGCAGCATCGATGCCAGCAGTACAACAGAAGCGTGCCGGGTGGTAAATTTGCCGATCCGGAGCAGAACAGCGGAATCTTTTTGATGGTGATGAAGACCAAAGTTATCCAGCCGCTGTTCGGGAATCAGCATGATGTAGGCCGGAATAAAAAGGATGGTCAGCAGCCAGGCGCCCAGCACGCCCAGGGCGACGAACAGGCCGAACACCTGCACCGGCGGAATCGGCGCCAGTGCCAGGGAAGCGAACCCCACCGCCGTGGTCAGGGAGGTGTAGAGCATGGGCAGAAACAGGTCTGCCATGACGGTGGCAATGGTTTGCCGCCGGTCGCGGGTTTGCTGGTAGCGGTCGAAAAATTCAGACAAAATATGCACCGAATCAAGCACGGCAATGGGCATGATGAAAATCGGGATCATGGAGCTCATGATATGGATGGTATTGCCGGTGATGACCAAAAGCGACATGGTCCAGACAGTGGCCATCACGGCCAGAACCAGGGGGGAAAGAATCAGCACCGGCTTGCGGAAAAAGAACAGCAGGGTCAAAAAAATGATCAGCATGGCGAGCGGCGCGGAAATGGCCATCTGGACGAACATTTCCACGCCGAAGGTATCGTTGGCCACCGGCAGGCCGGTAATGTGGAAGGTGTCATTTCCGGAGAATCCGGCGATCTTTTCTTTCAGGCGTGAATAAACCCGGTAGCTCTGGTCTTTGGAAGTCAGCGGCAGATAAAGACACAGCGCTTTGCCGTCTTCGGACACCAGGGTGCCGTTGAGCATTGAGATCCGGGCCGCGCGGCGGCGGACGGCCCCGGCTTCGGCCTGGGAGGCCGGCGGGTTCGGCATCAGCCACTCAAAGCGCACGGTTCCGGGCGTGTCCTGTTCGATGCTGTCCACCGTGGAAGGGGCAATGATGTCGGGCGTAATCACACCGACCTTGCGGCCCGGATTGTCCGGATCCGGCCAGCGCAGGGTTTTGGCAAAGGCCGTCAGTTCATAGACCCGTTTCAGGGTGTCGGGATTGAACACCCCCTGCGGATGGACGGGGTTGACGACACCGACCACCACCATGTCATGCAGCGCCATTTCTTGTTTTTTACTGTTATGAAAGACGCGGGCCGGTTCGGACGCGGGCAGCATGTTTTCCGGGTCCGTATCGATTTTGAGAGCATTTAAAAAGGGAAACGTCTGGGGCAGGACTGAGGGCAGGGCCGCCCCTAGTCCCAAAACAAGCGTTAAAGCGGTAATAACCGTTATAACGGTTTTGGAATAATCGGTCGCGAAACGGGTGATTCCCTTTTCCACTGTCATAGACTCGGTTGTTTATGTAAAAACGGATTATCTGTTTTACTAATGCATACCGGCCATCGTAAAAAGGTTCTTGCCCAGGGTAAAGGCCTTTTCAAGGTCGGCCGGGCTGTTTTTTACATCCCCGGGGCCCATGTTCCCCTGACTGATAATGTCCCCGATCCGGCGGATACCGAAATCGATCAGATTGCGTTCCAGCACTTCATAGACCAGGGGGGATGAAAAAATCGGATCACCCTGACTGATCACGATGGCCGCCTTTTTGTCTTTCAGTTGCGAGGTAAACCCGCCGCCGATAATGTTGCCGTCCGCATCCTTGTCCGGAACAAATTCCATCAGCGGCAGCATGCGCGAAAAAAAGGTCAGCAAGGGGGAACTGACGGTTCGCATGTGATTGGGTGTGCCGAAAATAAAGGCGTCACATCCTGGCATCCGCTCCAGAATGCCGGTCATATCATCGTCGAGCACACATTTTTTTGTGCCCGGCGGCGGAAAGGTGCAGGTCAGGCAGCCGGAGCAGTAGCGGATGTCTTTTTCCGTGACAACAATTTTTTCGACGTCAGCCGCGGTCCGGCTTTTATATCCTTCAATCATTCTGTCCACCAGCACTTCGGTGTTGCTCCCTTTTCTCGGGCTGCCGATCACGGCCATCAGCTTCTTCATTTTTGCTTCCACTCCGTTCAGATAGTTTTCTGTATTTATATGAATTATAACACCGCTCCGACCGGGGTTTCCAGTTTTAATTTTTGAAAACCTAAGGATTTCGGGCGGCAAAGTGAATAAATACGGCGAATGTTTGCATCCGGCGGATAAATATTGTATGAACTAGCAGGCTGATAAATTTTCACTGGCAGCCGTATCGCGAAAAACCATATTCGGAGGCAGATATTCGATGATTTCAGGAAAAAGACAAAACCGATGGGCGCGGACCGCCGTGCTCAGCCTGGTTTTTGCTGTGCTGGGCGCCTGTGCCGAAAACGACAGTCCCTGGGTGCTGACCGTCACGCGCGTGGCCGGCGGGTTATCCAGTCCCACGGCCATGGCTGTTCCCGAAGACGGGTCCGGCCGGATGTTTATCACCGAACAGAGCGGGGCCGTCAAAATTATCAGTGCCCAGGGGACGGTGCTTTCCGAACCCTTTCTCGATCTGGGCAGCCGCCTGGTGACCCTTACGGAAACTTATGACGAAAGCGGACTGCTGGGGATGGTGTTTCATCCGCAGTACAGCAGCAACGGGCGCTTTTTTGTTTTCTACACCGCTGCGCCGGGACCGGAAACACCGGAAGGCTACCATGCCGATATCCGGGTTTCGGAGTTTATGGTTTCCCCAACGTCGGCGGACCGGGCCGACCCCGAAAGTGAAAAAATTCTGCTGGAAATACCGACCCCCCAGTCCAACCACAACGGCGGCCAGCTGGCTTTCGGTCCGGACGGTTTTCTGTATGCGGGAATCGGGGACGGGGGCAATGCCAATGATACGGGGTTCGGCCATACTGAGGAGACCGGCAATGCTCAGGACCTGAGCAGCCTGCTGGGGAAAATCCTGCGGCTGGATGTATCTGTTTCCGGCGCGTACACCGTTCCCGAATCCAATCCTTTTTCGGACAATGCAAGCGCCCGGCCGGAGATCTATGCCTACGGTCTGCGCAACCCCTGGCGGTTTTCCTTTGATCGCGGCGGGGACCACCGGCTGTTTTGCGGAGATGTGGGGCAGAACCTGTTCGAAGAAATAAACATTATTGTCGGCGGGGCCAATTACGGCTGGAACCTTCGCGAAGGCCTGGGCTGCTTTGATCCCGATGCTCCTTCGGCACCGCCGGCCGACTGTGCCGAGCTGGGCTACCGGGGAGAACCGCTTGTCGATCCCATCCTGGTTTATGCGCATCCGGGGGCGGGGGAAACAATCATGGGCCGTTCGGTCACGGGCGGTTACGTGTATCGGGGCCAATCCCTGTCCCCGCTTGCGGGGAAATTCGTGTTCGGGGACTGGTCCAGCAGTTTTCTCCAGCCGGCCGGGTTCGCGCTGGTTGCGGAAACAACGGACAATGCGACCCGGACCCTGTCCCGGGCAGCGCTTATAGATCCGGTCGGCCGGGCGGTGGATCGCTTTCTGCTCAGTTTCGGTGAAGATGAAACCGGCGAACTTTATGTGTTGACCAGTACCGGCCTGGGCCCCGGCAGTGAGGGGGAGGTTTTCCGGATCACAGGCGCGCGCAACGTTCAGAACCGGTTGCCCGGATCTCAGTAAACCGGTAACGGCTGTCTATAAACAAAAACTTTTGGGGAGAGTAAAGATGAAAGATCGAAAAACGATGAAGGCCGGTATTTTACTGCTGTTTGGTGCTTCGATGGTTCTGGCGGGGTCGGGATGTGACTGGCCGCCCGGCGCGGGGGTGCGTTACGATCCGGACATCAAACAGCTCATGACGGCCAACTGTTTTCCCTGCCATCTGTCGGTGTCGGTGTCCGGCGGCGTGATTCTGGATACCTATGACGGGGTCAAGGCGGCGGTCGAGAGCACCGGCCTGGTCAATGCGATCAATCACAATGCCGGATACAGTTCCATGCCGGAAGGGACGGCCAAGCTGGCCCAGTCGGATATCGACACGATCCAGACCTGGATCAAGAACGGTTCCTTTGATCCCGAGCCTATCGACGGGGTGTTTATTCAGCCGTTTCAATCCTGCCAGGGTCTGGAATCCGGCGACAACCTCACGTCTGAAGACGGCCTGGTCTGCACCAGCGTGGCCATCTCCGGGAGTACTGAGGAAAACCGGTCCTTCATGGACTATGGTTCCTGTGATGTGGTGCTGACCCAGCGGCCGTACTGGTACAAGGCGCCGTTTAACAGCGTGGATCCCTCGGACCCGCGGCTGGACAATGCCACCTTCATGGCCGAGCTGAACTGGATCAACCGCCAGGTCCGGGCATCGGGATGTATCTGCTGTCATGACTCGGTGAGCAGCGGCCGGCCGGCGGCGGTCTGGGACATCAGTGCCCAGGGGGTCTGGACGGACCAGCTCAGCGACCAGGGTGTAGCTATCCTGGCCGGCAAAGTGTCGTCGGAAATCCTCGGAAAATTCACGGCGGGCAACAACAACGGGTTCGACCGGGACAGCACCGGTTTTCCCACCACGGACGTGGAACGGGTTCAGACCTTCTTCAACAACGAGCTGGCCCGGCGGGGCGTTACGGATACGGATATCGCGGAAATGGAGGATTTCGGCTCGTTTATTGTGGATATTATCGAACAGCCCCCGGACGAATGCAGCAGCAGCCAGGGAGTGCTGGCGGACGGAAAAATTTACTGGAACAGTAATGAAGCCCGCTATATCTACATCAAGGAAGCGGGTTCGGAAAACCCGGGTGTGCCGCCCAGCAACGACAACCCGGAAGGCGTACTCTGGCGGCTGGATGTGATGCCCAATGTGGCGGCACTGAACTCGGGCGAGGTCGGCTACGGCGAGGTGCCGGAAGGCACCTACCAGGTGACGCCGGACAACGGGACGGCGCCGGCACTGGAAAGCGGAAAGGCGTATCACCTGTATGTGTTGAAAGACATTTTGATTCCGGTGGGCAACTGTATTTTTACCGCGCCCTGAGAAAACGGGTCTGACCTCAAATCGGTCTAGAGAATATTGGTGGCCAGTTCGGCCAGTTCCGACCGTTCGCCTTTTTCCAGGTTGATGTGGGCATAGAGATCCTGGCCCTGCATTTTATCGATCAGGCAACTCAGGCCGTTGGAGTAGGTGTCCAGATAGGGGTGGTCAATTTGAAAAATATCGCCGGTAAAGACGATCTTGGTGCCCTCGCCGGCGCGGGTGATGATGGTTTTGACCTCATGGGGGGTCAGGTTCTGAGCCTCGTCCACGATAAAGTAAATGCCCACCAGGCTTCGGCCGCGGATATAGGACAGGGGCGAGACCACCAGCTTCTGCTGTTCGAGAAACTCCTCGATCTTTTTATGACGGGAACCGGTTGCGCCGAGCTGGTTGCGGATCACGCCCAGGTTGTCGTAGATGGGCTGCATGTAGGGGTCGAGCTTGGAGCTGATGTCACCGGGCAAATATCCCGAGTCCCGGTTGCTTAACGGGACAATGGGCCGGGCGATATAGATCTGCTGGTAATGTTTCCGTTTTTCCAGGGCGCCGGCCAGGGCCAGCAGGGTTTTGCCGGTGCCGGCCTTGCCGGTGAGGCTGGTCAGGCGCACCGCCGGGTTCATCAGCGCGTGCAGGGCAAAGGTCTGTTCCGCATTACGCGGCACGATTCCGTAAGCAGCGGTCTTGTCAACGCGTTTAAAGGTTCCCGTACCCGGATTCAGGGTGCTCAGGGCCGATTTCCGGCCGTTGCGCAGAACCAGATATTCATTGGCCAGGGGCCTGCGCTGCGGCGGCAGGAAACCGGGATCGATATCACCGCTTTCGCCGTAAAGCTGCTCGATGACCTGTTCGGGGACCTGTTCCTCGATCCGGTGACCGCGGTACAGGGTGTTGATGTCCTTGATATGGTCGGTGGTGTAGTCCTGGGACATCAGGCCGAGGGATTTGGCCTTCATGCGCAGGTTCACGTCCTTGGTCACCAGAACGATCTGTTGCTTCGGCTGTTCCTTGATCAGGTGATAGGCGATGTTCAGAATCCGGTGGTCGGGCTTTGATTTTTCATAGGTCAGGGCCAGGTCGGGATGGAATTCACACTCAAGCTTGACCGTGATCCGGCCGTGTCCCTGTCCGATCTTCACGCCGCCGTTAAACAGGCGGTCACCGCTTAAGGCGTCCAGGGTCCGGACGAACTCCCGGGCATGGTAATTTAAAATTTCGTTGCCTTTTTTAAAGCGGTCCAGTTCCTCGAGAACGGTAATGGGAACCGCGATATCGTGTTCCTCAAATGCATAGATACAGGAACTGTCGTGAAGGATAACGTTGGTGTCGAGAAGGAAGGTTTTCTTTTTTGCCGTGTGCGCCATTCTGTCCCGGATTTCCTTTTTTCTGCGTGCCAGTATAACTTATGTCCGGCGCACTTTCAATTGTAAAAAGAATGTTTTAAATTGTAATGAGAACTTTTTTTGTCGGCTGATGCACATCGCCGGCCTGGTTTTCGGTCTGGTCGGTGATTTATTGTTCGAACACCAGCTTGTGCCGAAAAGAAATCTTTTTCGGTTCTGCCTGTGGTGTTATCCGGCGGGATACCGAAGGTTTATCCGGAACGGGTTCGTAACCCGTTATTTTTTCAAGAATAATTTTTTCACCTTCGAAAACCACAAAGTTTTTACTTCGACAGGCGGGACAGCGGTAAAAGCAGGACCCGTTTTCATGCACCAGTTTCAGTTCATTCGAACAGGGATGTTCCGCTTTTTCCCAATTCCCCGTAAACCGGACCGTTTTCAAGCGTATGCCGCAGCTGGGGTTTTTGCAAACCAAATGCTGGTAGCCGTGTTCTGAAGTTTCTTCTTCCAGGTTGTTACGGCCGGTATTCATGAGCCCCTCCTTTTTGGTGCTTTTACCCAAATAGACGGATTGGTGCAGACGGTTTATTTAATTTTTTTAAAAATAACGGCAAAATTTTTCATCTGTATTAATTTATGATTAAAAATCTGTTAAAGTTTTTTGCTTCGGGAAGACCGGGCGGACATCCTTTTTTCAAGCACTTGCGTGTCCTGTGTTAAATTTGGGCTAACCCCCTGAAAAGACCGGAAAATTATATCATGGGCGGGATGCTTTCAGGGAACGGATGAAACCGCTTTTTTCCGGAAAGGCGGAGCAACCTATTTTTCCGTCATTTCCCAGACCCCCTGCCATGCTTTCGGCGGGGAGGCGATCAGAATGCGGCAGCGCTGGGCGTATTTGGCGGCCGGCGGATCCTCCCTCGCGGTCCGGTTAAACAGTTCCTCGGCCCGAATGAAGTCTCCCCGGTAAAAAAAGGACAGAGATTCGGAAAACTTTTTCAAAACGGGTGACAGCTCCCGGGCCCGTTCCTGGGACATGGGCTCAAAAATGGTGACCGGTTCGTTTCGCCCCACCACGGCCACCCGGCCCAGCTCCCGAAAGTGAAAATGATCGCCAAGACCCCGGCGGGTAAATTCAGACACCATCGTGCAGGTGGCAAAGGCCTTGTTGACCCCTTCCAGGCGGGCGGCCAGGTTCACGCTGTCGCCCAGCATGGTATAATCGAAACGCGACCGGGAGCCCAGATTACCCACTACCGCAGGGCCGGTATTGATGCCGATACGCATGAACACCTCTTTGCCCAGGCGTTCGGTAAAGGCCGGGCGCATTTCAGCCAGTTTCTGCTGACAGCGGAGCGCGGCCCGCACGCAGCGCAGGGCATGATCCGGCACTTCCAGCGGGGCATTCCAGAAAGCGATAATGGCATCTCCCTCGTACTTGTCCACGGTGCCGTCCTCTTCCAGAATGATGTCCGTCATTTCGGACAGATAGTCATTTAAAAAATCGGTGAGCTGTTCCGGGGTCAGGCCTTCCGAAATGGAGGTGAATCCCTGCAGATCGGAAAAAAAGATCGACAGGGTTCGCCGGGTGCCGCCCAGCTGAAGTTGCTCCGGATGGCTGATGATCTCATTAATCACGTGGGGGCTCAGATAATGCCGAAAGGCGTTCTTGATGTAACGTTTTTTCCGGCCTTCGGTTGCATACTTCACGGACAGAGAGAACAGAAGGGTCAGGACCCCGGCCACTTCCATCACCACCAGGGGCATCCAGTAACCGAATTTGTAAAAAAGCAGCGAAAGTCCGGGGGGAAGCAGGATTGCCGAAACGGATGGCACCAGGATCAGAACGCCGGAAAATCGCAGGATCAACAGGGTGCAGAAAAAGCAAAGCGTTATCAGCAGGACAATCACAACCAACGAATGGAGCGGTTGCATAAAGTCATTTGAGAGAAAATTGTCCAGCAGGGTGGCGTGGATTTCAAGACCGGGATAGACCGGGTCTGTCGGAGCGGACCTCAGGTCAAACAGACCCGGAGCGGAGAAGCCGAACAGAACATATTTGCCGCGAAAAAGCTTTTCGGTTTCACTGTCTCGGCGGCCGTTTTCACGGAACCGGAATTCCTGCTGCAGTGCCCAGGCCGCGCTGACGCTTTGATGAGTGCCGGCCGGACCGCGAAAGTTTAACAGGGCCCGGCCGCTGGTGTCTACGGGAATAACGTGCCCGTCGGCAAGGAACCGGTGGTCCGCGATAGAGAACCGCGTTTTCGGTTTTGCCGCGATAAAGACGCTTAGGCCAAGACACGGGAAAGCCGTGTCCCGGACCAGGGTGAAAAGGCTGACCCGGCGGGATATGCCGTCCGGATCGGGATGGTGCATCACGCTGCCGAGAATAGCGCAGTGGTCCGCGACCTCGGGAACGGGGCGGTCAATATTATTGAAGACCGGAAGGTCTGTTTCCGGTTTTTCCAGCCAGTCTTTCAGACCGCTGACATGAAAAGGTGTTTTAAACGCCGCCGGCGAAAGCTTTGCCGCGGACCGGTTGAAGGTCACGGCGGCGGCCGCTTTGCCGTACGCGCCAAGGCTTTGGGCCAGTGCCCGATCATCATCCACGCCGTAGAGGGAGGGCTCGGTAAAGAGCACGTCAAAGGCAACGGCTTTGGCGCCGTTTCTGCGGCACAGGCTGATAATGGCGGTGTATATTTCGCGGGGCCAGGGCCAGTTCCAGCCGTACTCCTGTGAGGCCCAGTCCAGGCTTTTTTGATCCAGCTTGATCAAAAGAATGTTGCCCGTGGCTTTTCCGGGACCGGCCATGATCTTTGTCCGCCAGTCCCAGGTTTTCGCTTCCCAGGGGTAAAGCCATCCGCCCTGCCACAGGACAATGGCGAGGGCGGCAGAGACCAGGCAGACCAGCCAGGAGACGGTATTTTTGGCAAGAAGGTTCAATTATATTTTGCCCAGCGCTTTTTCGAAACGGGACTGTCTGGCCGCGGTATCGGACAACTGTTCCGCCGGCAGGATCTTTTGGACGTCGGCGATCCGGCTGGCCGGGGACGGATGATTTTTGGCAAAGCCGAACCCGCCCGGTGTCATGTTTTTTTCCATGACTCTCAGCATGTCGATCAGCGCGGTTGGGTCGTAACCGGTTCGCTCCAGTATGGTCACGGCTGTCCGGTCCGCTTCCCGCTCGAAAGAACGGGAGTAGCCCTTGTTGATGGTATCGGTAATGTCGGAGATGGAACCGCCGAAATGCGAGGTCAGCTCGCCGAGCTGCTCTCCAGCCACGGCGGCCGCACCGATGGCGGCCAGCAGGGTCAGTGACGAGGTGATCCGCGATTTCTTGATGGACTGAAGACCGTGTTTGTGCTGGACATGCCCGATTTCATGGGCCAGCACCGCCGCCACCGCGTCTTCAGTGCGACAGCATTTCAACAGACCCCGGGTCACAAAGATCAACCCGCCCGGGGCCGCATAGGCGTTAATCACGTCCGAATCCAGAATCATGAAGTGGTAACCGCCGAAGGTCTCCGGCAGGTCGGACGCCTGGGCCAGGGTCGCGCCCAGGACGTTGATATAGTTTGTGGCGATTTTATTCGGGTAAGGACGGTTGTGTTCCAGGACGGACGCACCTACGGCCCGGCCGATGTAGTATTCCTGTTCCGGGGTAAAGTCGGCAAAGGTGCCCTTTACTTTTGCAATGCCCTTTTTCCCTATTTTAACACCCGTTTTTGTGTTTTTCTTCAGTTTGCCGCTTTCTTTTTTCAGGTCCCTTTTTAAATCCTTACCGGCCTTTTTTAAATTATCCATAAAACCGGCCGTTGCCGGTTGCGGATTCGGCGCAAGCAGAACCAGTAAAAGGGCTGTTCCTGAAAGTACAGAAAAAATATATTTTTTCACCGGGCACCGCCTTTCATCGTGAGGTTTCCCCGAGCGATAAAGCTTCGAATCCGTTTCTGGGATACGGTTATTTTTTCCATTTTATCGATTTCATCATAGTGAAGTTTTTTATTTTCGGAGCGGTACTTTTTTTCCACCGCTTCGTTGAATCCCTTGCCGGCCAGAGCGACCTCTTCTCCGGAAGCGGTTTTTGCAACATCGGCGTCACTGGCCTTGAAAACGATTTTTTTCCGGGTCAGGGCCGAGAGGTGCATCCATCCGTCCTGTTTTTCGGGCGGTTTTACCTTGATCCAGGACCCTTTTTCGGTCATGATCGCCACCCGGTCGCCGTAGGCCAGTTGTGCCGTGACTTTTCCAAAGAAAGACGGTTCGGAACGCACGTGTCCGTTTCTGACCTGAACACTCATCAATTTCCGGCTGACGGCAAAAGCACTTATGCAAAAAAAGAGCGTTAAGGCCGCTGCAAATAAAAAAACGCAAGGTTTGTTCATGGTATTTTCCTGCATGCGGTTAATATTTACCGGGAGACCCCGCGCGGGGTGCATCACTATCTACATACACTTTCCGCAAACAAATCGCAAGCCGGATGAACGGGTCCGGCTTTCAGGTTTCAAGAGAGCCGCTTATCTTCCGGTCCGTTTCGAATGCTTTGAATACGGCAGCCGTATGGGTCAGGCAGCTGTTTCCGGTTCCGGATAACTGTTTAAAAAAGAGTTGCAGAGAATATAGATACATACAGGAATGAGTTCAAAAAAGGTCCGGTATTCAAAGATAACGGCATTGGTGCATATGGAAAAAAGAAATAAGGCCATGATGCTTCTCAGGGCCGTGCCGTAAGGTTTTTTGGCGGGAAGAATCACGGCCGCCAGAACCAGTCCGGCATTGGCAAAATAGGGCATGATGTTCCGGCTCAGGAAAAGAAAGTTGGACTTGATCAGAACCGGATTGAACAGCGGCCGGCCGAAAGAACCGGTATAATAATCGGCCGTCAGTTTCGGAAAAAGTGAAAACAGCAGTCCCAGCGTGAAGATACCGGCCCGGTATAAAAATTTTTTATTCGGGAACAGGAAAAAATAGGCGATGATAATGCACAGCACGGACTCCTTGAACAACACCGCGACCGGAAGAACCAGGAGAAAAAGCAGGGCCCTGTTTTTATGCATCAGGCAAATAAACAGGCTAAAGAAAAAAAGCGCCGGCATATCCCAGGGAAAAATGCGAAGCACCACACCGGGCATATAACCGAAGGATATCGCGCAGTAGGTGCCCGTGATATACAGAAGCGCCTGTTTTTTGAAGGAAATCACAAACAAACCGCACACCGCCAGAAACCACAAAGCGGTCCACAGGGAAACCCGGCGGGAAAAATCGATCAGGTTCACCTTTTTATTTTCAATGCAGTGTCTGACGGCCAGACCGCCCAGGTACCGGCTGAATATTCTCGGATTCCAGTGTTTTCCCAGGTCCATCCTGCCGATATAGTCCGATTCGACGATGAAGAACGGCTCGGCCAGTTCAAAGGAAAGAAAGGTGTTGATGTTGTCGTTATGCAGCGGGGCGATCAGGAGGGCTTGACGGTAAACCATGGTGCTTAACGCCAGCGATAGAATGATGAGTGCGAGCTTGACTCTCATGGCTGAAATGCAATCCGCTGTTGAACAAGAAATAATTGTGCTAAAAATAAATTGCTTTGCGAAAAAAATTGATACAGGATATTAAAAAACATTTGCTTGTATCCATTCTGGACGGAAACAGCAAATATGCAAAATAAGTTTTCTATATCTTTTTAGAAAGTAAATTGCAACCGCTATTTTGAGCGTATGTTTCGAAAGGGAGATGATTACGGAAAAAAAACTGCACAGGCCTGACCGGCTGTTTCAATTGATGGCGGACAATATTCTGGACGGTGTGGCGATGATCAAGGACCGCAAGGTCATCTATGTCAACGACCGGCTGTGTGAAATCACCGGGTACAGCCGCAGGGAGCTGTTTGAACTGGACAGCTTTGATATCATTGTTCCGGAAACCCGGAAGGCCATGAAACGAGACTACGGCAACCATGACAGAAACCATCTCTTTGAGGAAAGAGAGTATGAAATTGTGCGTAAGGACGGACAGCGGCGGATCCTCTATAACCGGCATTCCCATTTGCTGAATGATGCCGGTGACAAAATATTTTATCATTTTGAGATTATTACCGATATCACGGACCGCAAACAGGCGGAACAGGAACTGAAGGCGCTGAACCGGGAACTGGAGCGACGGGTCAGGCAGCGGACCGCTGCCCTGCAGAAAAGCAATGAACAGCTGACCCGTGAAATTGAAGAGCGCATTCAGGCGGAAAAAGTGCTCAAATTCCGGGAACAGGAGCTTGAAGCCCGAAAAAAAAGCCTTGAAGAGCTCAATGCCGCCTTAAGGGTGCTGCTGAAAAAAGGAGAAGCCGACAAGAAAGCGCTGGAAGAAAAAATGCTTTTTAATGTTCGGGAGCTGGTCATGCCGTATACGGAGACCCTGAGCAAAAGCCGGCTGGACCCGCACCAGCAGGCATGCCTCGAGGTCATTCGGTACAACCTGAACGATATCATTTCTCCCTTTGGCCGCGCGCTGTCCCGGGCGGCCCTGAAACTGACGCCCCGGGAGATTCAGATTGCGGCCCTGATCAGAGAGGGGCGCACCACCAAGGACATTGCCGAACTGTTGCATCTGTCGGACCGGACCGTGACCACTCACCGGGACAATATCCGGAAAAAACTGGGACTCAAACAGAAACGGGCCAATTTAAGAACGCATCTTTTGAATATTCGATAATACGTATTTTAGATACGTAAAAAGTACGTTTTATTTCCAAATTGTAGGGGGACCCGTTTTCCGGTATAATGCGCAAATAAAAGAATAATTATAATTCAAGGGGCAGCCATGAAAGATTTAAAACATGTCAGCGATTTGCTCATTAAGCGCGGAAAGGTCCGGGGCAAACCCGTGGGGATCAGCCTGTTTAAAAAGGAAGTCCCTGCGGGATATGAACCCATTCAGGATGTGCCCTGCAGTATTGTCCGTTATGCCCGTGAAGAAGGCCGCAAAGTCTATTTTGATGCGGACCATCACGACTGTCTGGTGGGGGTTCACCATGCCGGGATTGTTCCGGGCAAAAAAGAGATCGTGTCCGGGGAATATCTTTCGCAAACCTCCTCGTTTTTCAGTTATGAAGGGGCCGCCCGACTCAAGGCCGGGACACCGGTGCTGCCCACAGGCATGGTCCGGGCGATCGGCGCGGCGCCTCTGGATGAGATTCCGGAAGGGGTAACGGTGGACTGGATTATCGTGGTGTGCGATCCCCAGCATGCCAACACGATTGCCACCTGCCGCCTGGCCCGGGAGGGCATTGATGTCTACGGATCCTTCGGAAAATCGCTGTGCGGAGAGATTTTTGCCATGCCGTGGCACATTCACAATTTTATTGTGACCTGCGGCGATCAGGGCGGCCGAATCCACAACAAGATCAAAAAGGACGAGCTTTTTGTCGTGATACCGATGGAATTTGTGGATTACCTGCCCTTTACCCTGGAAAACCTCAAGGTGGATGTGAAGGGATCGAGAAGAATGACCAAACCGCCGCACTCGCCGTTCTGGCAGGGAAAAACGGATCCACCACAGGACAGGGCGCGGCAAACCGCTGAAAGCGGGGACGAACGGCCTGCGGGGATAAAATTGACCATGCCCTGGAATGCGGAGGCCAGCGCGCTGCTGAAAAAGGTTCCCGAGGGGGTTCTCGAAATGGTCGTGGAGAATGCCGAGGACTATGCCCGGGAACAGGGGTACCCGGAGGTGTCGCGGAAGTCCATGGATGAGCAGATGGCCAAGATGGGGACCAGCATTGATGAAATGATGAAGTCCCTGTAACCATGAAAATTCAAAATAAATTTTTTACCGTATTTTTGATTTCGGGGGAAGGAGAACAGGATGGAAAAAAACAAAGAGTATGCCCAGCGCCTCAAGGAGATGGAAGGGTATGAAAGACGGATTCTGGCCTTCAAGCTCTGTGATGAAAAACCGGAAGGCGTTGATTTCTACGGTGACGACTTTTCCTTTTACTGTGCGATTGTCGCCGAGATGTGGGAAGCGGGGAAAAAGCCGTTTTACATCACCAACAAAAACATTATGTGCGGCGGTGCTGTGTATACCGGCCTGGGGACCAAAAAACTGACCAAGGAAGAGTTCGATATGGGGATGGGCGCGGTGATCGGTAAAAACGGCGCCTATTCTTCCCGGGAGGTCATGCGGCGGGTCAATCAGCAGATTCCCCACATTTTCAAACACCGCAAATACCAGATTATCGGCGCCCTGGAAGACATGGCGGATCCGGACGTGGTGATGGTGGTTGCCGATGCCCACCGGATCATGCGTCTGTGCAAAGTTTATACCTGGAAGACCGGGGAACTGACACCGGGACTGACCGGGACCGCCTGGTGCACCAATTCCTTTCCCCTCGTCTATCGCAACCGGGCCATGACCTATAATATGGGAGATCCGCCCTCGCGCACCCTGATGAATCTTGACAAGGGAGAAATGTACTGCCTGTTTCATTATGATCTGCTGCCGCTGATCGTGGAAAATTTCCCCAACATTTCCGAGGGCATTGCGCTTTAGGCGTACCGGAACAAGGAGGCTGTTATGGAATATATGATTACCGAAGACTGTATTATCTGCGGAACCTGCTGGGAAATCTGTCCCACGGAATCCATAGAGGAGTATGACTGGTACTACCGGATTAATCCGGAAACCTGCGTGGCGTGCGGGGCTTGCGCGCGGGTCTGTCCCAACGGGGCGATTACCAAAAAGGCTGTGGTCCCGACGGCAGAATAATCACGTCTGCTTTTAGAAAAAAAAGAGCGCAAAGATCGGCAAATATCAAGGCGGCTTATTTTTTGGGTGCCCGGTCGGAAGAGGAAACCTTTTCCGGTGTATTCCGGCGACAGTTTAATGGTTTTCAGTCAGGGGACTACCGCTTTTACGCCGGGCAATCAATACGGGGGCGTCCTCCCGGACAATTCTTTTTTAGCCATAGTCAGTTTTTTCGGAAAAGAATCCTTCCTGAATTTTTTGAACCAGCTTTTCACGATAAAGTAGCCGCCGAAACGCAAGGCATAATTTCTGAAATATTTCCTGTACCAGATATTGAACGCCAGGGTAATATATCTTACTCTGCCGATGATGATTGTGGGGGCCGAGGTGAAAACAATTACCGGGAAATTAATCAATATGTTCCGGATGATTTTCCAGAAATTGCCGAAGTTATAAAACCGGTACATCAAGTCTCCGATACAGTGCTGTAGTTCTTCCGGTTGTGATCCGTCGTCCGGCATAAATAACGGGTACTGCCCGTCGTAATATTCCCAGCCCAGCCGGTCGAGCGGAAATATCCGGTTTTCCTGCAGCAGCCGTTCTCGCAGTGCTGTCCCCGGCAGGGGGATGGTCAGCAGGATCTGGAGCGTATCAATTTTTGCTTTACGAATAAAATTTCTGAAATGGGTTGCCCTTTGCGCCGGTGACAGATTTGCGTGTTCCCGGCCGGATTTTGCCGGATAGCCGAAAATAAACATCCCGTGAATAAAAAAACCGTATTCATGAAAAGTGTTTGTCCACTTTACCAGGTCTTTTGACAGATATCCTTTCTGCATGGCCGTTAATTCTTCATCGATCGGGGATTCATAGCCAATGCAGACGGTATTGATGTTGGCCTGTTTCATGGCTTCCAGCAGGGCGGGGTATCGTGCATCGGTTATTCTTGTTTGTACGGTTATTTTAAATTTTATATTATGTTTTTTCTGGTATGCTGCCAGCAGCTTGCAGAACTGGATAGCTTCCGTCCGGTTTGCGGCGAAATGATCACTTGCTTCGAAAAATTGACGGGCGCCCCGGGTTTCAGCGAGGTGAATCATCTGCGCCATCATATTTTCCGGAGAACAGCATCGGGCCTTATCCTTGACCGCGCAAAACTCACAGTTGGCATTGCAGCCCCTTGTGCGAACAACGGGATACAATTTTATTTTGGCGTAGCGCATCAGGTTAAAATCCGGCAGGGGAAGTCCGGCAAAGTCATGCAGCAGGGGTCTTTCTCCGGTTCTGTACAGGTGGTTGTTTTTCAGGAAAGCGATTCCCTTGATATCGGCCAGATCCCGATTTTTCTCCCATGCCGAAAGCAGTTCCTTGATTGTGATTTCACCTTCTCCCAAAACAACCACGTCAATATGATGATTCAGGGCTTCCTGCGTCATGGCTTCAACATGCTTCCCGCCGGCCACGGTTTTGATCCCCAGGCGTTTATAGAATCTGGCAAGATGATAGAGCCTGGGAACAGTTGATGATATCGAGGCATAAAAACCGACCGCATCCGCCGGTCTTTCCGCCTGCAGTTTTTGATGATCCAGTAAATTGTTCTTATCCCTGGGATAGAAACGGCCATGACAATTGTTTTCATCGATGACTTCAACATCCCACCGGTCAAGTTTGTTGGCATTGGTTGCCACATAGATCGGTCCGATGGAAGTTGTCCGATTTGCAAGTGATGTGTAAATATTGAAATTCGGAAAGACCGGAATAAATATTCTGAAGCGAAATCTTTTATGGTGCAGCATGGTTAACTTTCCTTCGGGGGTTGTTTGTCGGCATCGGAATTACCGGAGAGCCGAAGTCCGGCAATCCTATTGTAATATATAGGGCCAGAATAAATAATTTAAAGGAAAAACATGTCCGCAAGGGCAAAAAAAGAAAGTTTGTCATGCCTGTGCGTGGGGAACAGTCTGCCAACAGGAACGCTTTCTATCTATGGAAACCGGCAGCGGCAAAAAATACGGTTTTTAACGGTTTTTTTGCCCTGTTGAAATATGATCATTTTTTCAGCCGGCAAATCAAAAAAATACGAAAAAAACGCGTGTAAATCTTAATATACTGAAAAAACTTTATTTATTCAGGTGTTCCATTATTGCGCAATCTGGTGAACCCCCTTTATTTTGGGGGACTTAACCCTTTTTTAACAAACTTATCCACAGGCAATTCACAACTGTTGTGGAGAAACAAAAACAGGGCATAACGCTTGGAAACGGATATCACAAATGGATCAGATTGGCGAAAAAGTTCTGATAGAATGCATCGAACCGGTTGTTCTGGATGGCCTCGCGCATTCTTCGACACAGATCCAGGTAGAAGTGAAGGTTATGAATGGTCATCAGCACCACGGCCGTAATTTCGTTGGTCATGAACAGGTGGCGCAGGTAAGCCCGTGAAAAGTTCCGGCAGGTGTAACAGGTGCAGGCCGGATCGATCGGTGCCGTGTCCTCCCGATATTTCGTGTTTTTGATCCGCAGCCTACCCTGGGTATAAAAACACATGCCGGTGCGGGCGCAGCGGGTCGGCAGCACGCAGTCGAACATATCGATACCGAAACCGACGGCCCGGACAATATCTTCCGGAAATCCCACCCCCATCAGGTAGCGGGGTTTGTCCTCCGGCAGCAGGTTTGCGGTGTGGTCGATCACCGGACAGGCTTTTGCCATTTCCTCGCCCACGGAAAACCCGCCCAGTGCGTATCCGGGCAGACCCAGCGCGACAAGTGCCTCAGCACTTTTCTGTCTGAGATCCGGGTGAAGTCCTCCCTGGACAATAGCAAACAGGCCGGTGTCCCGGCACGACCATTTGTCGGCGGAGCGTTTTGCCCAGAGGATGCTTCGGTTGACGGCGTCAGCAATTTTGCTTTTGGCCGCTCCCGACGGCGGACATTCGTCCAGCTGCATCATGATATCCACCCCGAACCCTTCCTGAATCTCAATAACGTTTTCCGGGGTAAAGGTAAAGGCCGTACCGTCCACGTGGGAGCGGAAGGTAACCCCGTCATCGGTCAGTTTGCGCAGGTCGGCCAGAGAGTAGACCTGGTATCCCCCAGAGTCGGTGAGGATGGGCCGGTCCCAGCCGATAAACCGGTGCAGGCCGCCGGCTTTCCTGATGATATCACTGCCGGGTCGTAAAAACAGGTGGTAGGTGTTCCCCAGGATAATTTCGGTTTTCAGGTCCTGAAGCTCTCGCGGCGTCATTCCTTTTACGGCGCCCTGCGTGCCCACCGGCATGAAAACCGGGGTCCGGACGTTGCCGTGGGCAAGGGACAGCTTTCCGGCCCGGGCCTTTGTTTTAGCGTCTTTGTGCTCAAGAATAAACTGCATGGCAAAACGTTGACTTTGAATTTTTATGTCAATTCATTTAACCGGCTCATGATACCACCGGATAAAATCAGCGGCAATCCTTTCGGTGATACGGGAAGAAAAGGGCCCGCCTTTATTCCAGCCCGAGAGCCTTCATCAGTTTGACGCCAATGGAATCCCTGGCGTGAATGGCCCCTTCGGGACAGAGTTCCTGGCAGCAGAAACAGCGAATGCACCGGCTGTGGTTGATTGAAACCGCGCCGTCTTTTTTCGGCAGCGTAATGGCCTGGGGCGGACAGGCGGTTATGCAGATACCACAGCCCCTGCACCGGCTTTGGGTGACGGAAGGTTTGACGGTGAAAAACTTTTCAACCATACCGACAAAGGGTTTAAGAAGGGGAGGGCCCTCGACCGCCATGGTTGCCGCGGGTTTAAAATCGTCGATTTGGAACCGGTCCAGCGAATCTCCCCGAAGGTCTATTCGGTCCAGGTCGGTGGTAAATCCCATTTGCCGGGCGGTTCTCAGACAATGGTTTTTGTCCGGGGGAATGCCAACGATTTCCGTGCAGACCCGGTCAAGACTCAGCATGTCCTCCGATGCGCCGATAAAGCCCAGAGGCCGCGGTGTTCCGCTGCTGGGGCCGTTGCCTTCCATGCCTTCCACGGCATCAATGATCGACAGGGACGGTTTTACCGTATAGGCCAGTTCCACCAGAAGACGGGCGAAAAAAGCGTGGTCTCTGCCGCTTTGCAGATGCCAGCGCATTTTCTGCTTGCCGACGAAAAGCCCGTAAAGATTTTTTGTTGACAGGGTTAAAACCATCAGGGCATGGGTTTTGAACTTAGGCAGGTTGATGATGACATCCGCATCAACAGCTTCCTTTGCAACGGTAAAACTGCGGTGCATGAATTCCGCCGGGGTCTTGATTCGAACACTGTCGGTAAAGCGACCGATATCGGCGGCCGCCTGTTGTGCCGCCTGAAGGATACCGGTTTTCTGCGCGACCTTTAGCGTGCTTCCGAGCGCCGGCGAGTCTCCAATGGTTACGGTTGCGGCCCCGGCTTCCCGGCAGATTTCGGCAACGGCCCCGACCAGGAAAGGATGGGTGGTAACGGCTCTGGCCGGTGCGGCGGATATCAGCATATTGGGCTTGAGGAGAACTTTTGCACCGTCCGGAATAATATTGTTCCATCCGCCTTTCAGGTGATCGCCGATGGTGATGACGGCTTTTTTGATCCGTTCATGGTCGTACCTGTCGCACTTGTGAAGATATACCGGTTTGCTGTTGTTATAAACGGTCATTCCGGTCCTTTTGCGTATCTGAGCGATTTTCGGATTTAATGATATTTAAAATTCTGCCGTCAGGGTCTTTTTCAATGCGGAACTTCGGATAAACGGAATCTTTCCGAATATAAATATCGTACCCCCAGCCGTTTTTCATCCAGGCCAGCAGGCCGGCCGAAAGGCCAAAGGTATCGTAATAATGGGGCAGCGGCGGCCAGGCCCCGCTGTCTATCCGGGGCAGCACATCAAAAGCGGTCAGAAAGGTGTATTTTTTCTGAAAGGCCGGTGTTTCGACGATGCCGCTGGCGCTGCCGGTGTAATTGGCAAAGACCTTGAGCCGGGCGTTGTACAGGAAAAGATAGTCCGGTGCAATATCCAGCAGCAGTTCGGTTTCTTTTTTCTTGTAGCTATCGAAACTGGCGGTCAGCTGTTTAAAATCAATATCGGGTTTGCCGTACCGTTTTTTTAAAAGGCCGAACTCTTTACAGGCCAATCCATAGATGTCAACGATGGTGGCTTCTGAAAAATAAACAATGCGGCCGATATCCCCGATGGCGATGACCGGTTTCCGGCCCAGGTTTTTCTTTATCCAGGCACCGATGGTTTTCTGGTTATGTATGGAAAATCTGTTAATCCAGTACCACCGAAGGTTAAAGGTCAGGTCGTTATAGTATTGAAGGCCGGCCATGGTGATAAAAACAACAGTGACGGTTCCCCAGAGCCATTTCCGGGTTGTTTTTCCCGACCGGGCAATGGTTTCCCAGTGGCGGGCGAAAACAAGCTGGCACAAAATAATGATGACGGGGACGACGGGAATGGTATAGCGGAAATACGGCATCCAGTCAAAACCGGAAAAACCCACGCTGAAAAAAATACCGGCGGCCGCAAAAACAAACAGTGCCGGCGCTTTGGGTTCCCGGATTTGGGTGAATCCGATCAGGGTCAGAAAAATAAGCGGCAGATGCATATGCTGAGACCACAGTTCCTTGCTGGTAAAAAAGCCGATCATCAAACGGATGTATAAAGGGAAAGACCCTTTTGCATAATAGGTGCAGGGCAGCGGAAGCCCATAGTAGTTCAGGCGCCAGGCCAGAAAAACCGCATAGCCCAGCGTCAGGACCAGGATGCCGGGAAGATAGGGTCGCAGGGATGTTTTTCTGACAATGGATCGCCAAATCAGATAGGCGCCCCAGAACACGGCAAAAATGATTCCTTCCGGCCGGGTCAGCGCGACCAGCAGAAAAACAAAACCGGTAACGGCAAAGGCCATGGACCGGTTCTCAGCGGCGAGGACCATCTGCACACATAAAAGGAGCAGAAAAGTATACAGGGATGTTTCCAGCCCGGAGGCCGCGTAAAAATGAAGGGGCAAAAACAGCAGGTAGAGCAGCGGACCCATGAGACTGGCCAATCCCCTTACCGAGAAATGGCGTACCGGAATGTACCAGACCAGAAACAGGGATAATATGTTGGCGAGCCAGCCGCAGGCCACGCTGACGGTTATCATGCTGAGCCCCGATTTATGAGCCAGGGCGAGAAAGCTCATCCAGAGGAAATTTGAATAGCCTTCGACCCGGTTTTCCGGATTTAAGACCGGGCCGAGCCCCTCGGCAAAGTTCCGGGAAAACTGATAGGTAATGTAGGCATCTTCACAGGGATAGGGATTTAGTTTCGAGATGAGCAATGCTTCGCCTGAAAAAATCAGGATCAGGACAATCAGGCCGAAGCAAAACATGGGGGTTGATCTGTTAAGGGTCACGTCTAAGTTCCGTTTGCGGGTTCGTATTGGGTTTTAATGTGAAAGTATAGGAAAAACAGGGAAATATGTCAATGACTATGGTGTTTGTAACCGTGTTCAGCGTAGCCCTGCCGGCCGGCAAAAAAGGCCAATTTTTTTTTGATGTCCAAAGGTAAGGTTGATGTCTGTTGGAAACGGTTTTTCCGGTATCCCGAACGCTCATTGAAATAGGCTTCCAATGCTTTTGCCAGGGAGGTATCGTAATCCCCCAGATTCAGGGTCTGGTAGAGCCGTCGCATTTCCCGGTCCGGATTTTCGACCAGATCCTCGTAACGGACCTCACAATAATGGTTCGGTGGAATCAGTTTTCGGGTTTGCTCAAATTTCCGGTTCATCTCCGAATACAGCCGGATCACAAAATCGTTCAGACCCACTTCCGAATAAGCGCTCACATGGTATTCGCGGTACATGGATTGGTAGAGTTTTACGGTTGAGCGAAAGACATCAAAAGGGTTTCGAAGCATATAAACAAAACGGGCCTCCGGGAAAAGCTTGAGCAGCGTTTTGATTCTTAAGGTGTGGGTGGGGGATTTGCTGACAAATCGTCCCGGCTTTTTAAACAGCATCCGTTTGACAAACCACAGGTAGACCCGCCGCCATTTTTTTTGAGCCTTTTTGTTTTGCTGCTCAATATCATAAATGGAAAAATAGGCCTCCCGGCTGTCCGGGAACAGGAAGTGCATATAAGGTGCCGCTGCGCCGAGGCAGCCCATGGCACATTCGTCTTCCTGGGGAAGGTCCATGGTAACAGCCATGTTGTCCTGGGGCCTTTTGGCCGGCAGCAAATGGCTGAAAAAAGGCTTGAGCAGCCAGCCGGTCAAGAGAAAATGGTTGGCCGCAAAGCAGTCCCAGGTTGTGGGACAGACATTGCGCCGGTCAAGGTTGAAAAGCTCATAAACAAGCGTGGTTCCCGAACGCCAGTGGCCCAGGATAAATACCGGCGGTTCCTGAATCTTGACCCGCGAGATCCAGAAGCCCAGAAGTGCATATTCAATCCAGAACAGAACTGAATTAAAAAAAGAAATAAAAGTAATCATCAGGGCCACCGGCAGCTTCTTCAGAGAGACCCTGAAACGGTTCCGGACCAGGACTTTCACCCAGTTGGTGAGTCCGCTTCCGATGAAAACATTGATGGTGGCGTTTTTTTTCATTTTCCCTTTTAGTATGTTTCAAACCAGCAGTTCATCCTGTTTTACAACAGATATTTTTCCGGTGTTGCCGTTATTTTTTCCAAGCTTTCCCCAAAACGATGGGCATGGATGCCGAGCATCACCCGGTGGTCAACGGCCACGTTCAGTGGCAGTATTTCTCTTGCCGGTGGGTTTGCCGGATTTAGCGGCTGTTTTTCACAACGGTGCGCATGAATTCTGAGACTGACCTTCATCGGGGTAATCACCGGTTTGATTATCCGGAATGATGCCGGTGTTTGATAAGCATGGTTCTGTAAAATGATGTTGGAGGTCAGCCCGGCTTTCAGTGCTGTTTTGAAAACCTGTTTTTCCCCGGCGAACCGCAGCAGGTTGTGGCGGAAAATGAAGCGTTTCAAGGCTTCCTGCCACCGGTTCCGGGGGGCAAAGAAGGCCGCAAACTTTTGTTCCCGGCCCTGCAAAAGCATTTCCCGGATATCCACCAGGGACAGCTGGTGGGCGTTTTTGATGAGCACGAAACAGAGCCCGGGTTCAGTTCCCGGGACCAGATACCCATTGGAAATGATAATGTCTTCAAGCTGGTATATCGCGTTTCCCAGAACCACCTGATTAAAGATCGGATTTTGGAAAACCGCGGTTGCCAGTAGTTTGTTCAACAGCGGGGTCAGGGTAAGATGAACGTCTTTTTCGGCAGAAAGCCGCTGCAGCAGCGCCAGGCATTTTGTCACGTCAATCCGGTATTCCACAAAAAGAAAGGGGTCCGGCGACGCGGCCAGCATGCTGGCCATTTCGCGCCGGAACGGTCCCAGCGCTTCACCGCTTATTTTGTGCATGTTGAAAGAGATACGGTTCCTGTCCATAGAGACTACATATCTTTAATGTTTTTGCCAGCCGGTCCGGGTGTTGCCGTTATCAGAGCCTGATTCGGTTCGGACGGTTACAAAAAGGCCTGAATTTTTGAAGACCTTAAATATCGGGTTCCCGGAACCTGCTTAATTAATAGCCGATCCGTTGAAGATATCAACCCGGCCTCCCTTCTGACACGTGCCTATGGCCTGATAAATTGTTTTCCGGGCTGTACCGAAACTCACGTCTTGCGGAGTTTTATAAAGCGATTGCCGGATGCAGAAGCGGTGGAGACAACGGTGTTGACCAAAACTGTCAGGACAGAAATCTGGTCTTGTAATCATCCAGAGACAGGTGCACCAATTCGATAGTGATGGTGGCGGCTTTTTTGCCATTGACGGTTCCCTGTGTTTTAAACACGCTTTTTTCATCAGAGAACGCTGTGTTGCGGGCCTCGATGATCAGCTGATCTCCGGGCTCGACAAACCGGCGCATTTTTAATTTAGAACAGTTGGTCAATACCGGTTTCAGATCGGTGATCCCTTTTTCAAGAAGTTTCCTGGCAGCGAGTTGTTTGGCGGTTTCAACAAAGGCTTCGATGGTCAGCACTCCCGGCAGGATAGGCCGTAATGAGAAGTGGTCATTAAAATAATCTTCGGTGGCGGTGACGTTTTTGATGCCGGTAATCCGGTTCGGATCCTTGCTTTCCAGGAAACGGTCGATGGGCCTTCGAGGGTGAACGTCAATTGCCTCACGAAACACCGGGGCTCTTTTCGCTGCGGGTATTGGCAGGGGATAGCCCTCCTGATAAAGGTTTTTAAACTGGGTTTTAATCCGTTCCGGCGGATCCAGCTCATTGAGCGGATAGAGATAGCATACCGCATGGGTCAGATCAAGCGCGACCTTGCCGTTCAACAGGATCCTGCCGTTACAGAGCGCGCTTTCCTCACTGAAACTTTCGATTTCACCTTCTACCTGAAGCTGGTCTCCCGGCTGGATATGAGTGGTGCAGGTATAGGTATCGATGATGGTAATGACCGGTTTGACCGTATAGTTCCTGGCTTCGATGATTGCCCAGGAAACCAGCTGGGCTGCAGCTTCGGAGATGATTACCGGTGAATACACCGGAAGTCCCGGAAAAGTTTCTTCCAGAAAAAAAGTGTCCCAGGAAATGTTTTTAATGCCCTTGACGGATTGGCCAGGGGTTAACTCGCAGATTTTATCGATCATGAGAAAACGCATACTTCTTCTCCCCTCTGTTATGAAATCGCCCGATTCAGTTTTTTATACCGGTTTTCCACTTCCCCGCGTTCCTCTTCCGGAAGTTCATAGAGAACATAGGTCAAGCTTCCTATATTCAGAACCGGTTTTTCATTGACCCGGGCTTCGGCGCTGATGGTGACGCCGAATTCGTTCATGTTTTCGATCTGGACCCGCAGCTTGAGTTGATCACCGGGCACCGCGTCTTCCAGAACCTCGATATCCTTGATCATTACCATCAGGGCCAGAACCCGATAATCGTTTGAACTGGTCGCGGCCCAGCCGCCCAGCTGAGCCAGCGCTTCCACGATCAGCGGCGGCGGCATAACCGGGCAGCGGTCATAATGGTCAATCAGGAACTCTTCTTCGGATGAAATATTTTTAATTCCCACGGCGGTTTCCCCGGGGATAAATTCAATAACTCGGTCAAACAGATAAAAACGCATCATCTCCTCCGCTGGGTTAACCGGTAAATTTTCGGATGGCCAAAGTTGTGTTCTGGCCGCCAAACGCGAAAGAGTTGGAAAGGGCCAGGTCCACCCGGTGTTCTCTGGCGGTATTGGGAACATAATCCAGATCGCACTTTGGATCCGGTGTCTCCAGGTTGGCGGTCGGCGGAACGATATTTTTATTAACGGCCATGGTGGTAATGACAAATTCAACTGCCGACGAACTGCATACCAGATGACCGATCATGGATTTGCTGGAGCTGATCGGTATCCGGTAGGCCAGATCACCGAAAGCCTTTTTGATGGATAGCGTTTCGCTGCTGTCATTGACCTGGGTCGCGGTACCGTGAGCGTTGATATAGCTGACCTCCGATTTATCGATCGCAGCATCGTGTACTGCCCGAAGCATGGACAGATCACCGCCCCTTCCGTCCGGCGGGGTATCCGTCAGCCGGTAGGCATTGGAGGAAGAGCCATAGCCGGCAAATTCTCCATAGATTTTTGCCCGCCTTTTTTTGGCGTGTTCCATTTCTTCCAGAATGACGATACCGGCGCCTTCTCCGATCACAAACCCGTCGCGATCCACATCGAAGGGCCGGCTGGCGCGGTGCGGTTCATGGTTACGGCTGGAAAGGGTTCCCAGAAGGTGAAAACCGCCGACGGAGAATTCAGACAGCATGGAGCAGTGGCCGCCGGCAATGACGATATCGCAGTCGTTGTTTTCGATCAGTCGTTTTGCCTTGCCCAGGGCATGACCGCTGGAGGAACAGGAGGTGTGAGACGTTTCCACAGGCCCCTGAAGGTGGTAGAGCATGGAGATGACTTTTGCACCGATGTCGGTTCGTCTCCGCAGCGCCCAGGTTTTGGCAATATCCGGAGATATCTTCAGCAGCCGGCAGTAGGTGTTCTGCCCCTCGACAAAAGCGCGGTGAACAAGTTCCTTGGCGTAAATTTCTTCAATATTGTCAATCTTTACATATTCCTCGTCACCACCCAGCGAAACGCCGACTTTTGCGGAGTCCTCTTTCTCCAGCACAAGGCCGGCATCCGCCAGGGCCATTCTTGTGGTTGCAATTCCCAGTTGAATACTTCGTCCGGCAAAACGGTGCAGTGTTTCCGAAAGAGATGACAAATCAAAGGAAAAGTTTTTAACCTCCCCGGCGATCTGAACAGGATAGGTGCTGGCATCAAATCCGGTGATCTTAGTAATACCGGAATCACCGTTCACAATTCCCTGCCAGGTCGTTTCAAGGTCATTCCCCAGTGGACTGATGGCGCCAAGGCCTGTAATGACTACTTTTCTGCTCATGGTCTTAACAATATCCAAAAAAATTAACAGTTAATAATTTTTACGGACCACCACGGTTGCGTTCTGGCCGCCCAATCCGAACGAATTTGAAATGGCCGTGTGAAAGGCTGTTTCTCTGGCCGTGTTCGGAACATAATCCAGGTCACACTGCGGGTCCGGTTCGCTGTAATTGATGGTCGGCGGAATAAAGCCGTTTTCCATTCCCAGAACGGTTGCAATCAGTTCCAGCGCGCCGCCGGCCGACATCAAATGACCGATCATGGATTTTGTGCTGGATACCGGAATACGGTAGGCGTCTTTGCCGAAGACTTTTTTGATGGCGTCCGTTTCAATACGGTCATTTTTCGGGGTCGCGGTGCCGTGGGCGTTGATATAGTCAACCTGATCGGGAGTGATCCCGGCATCCGCCAGGGCCCGCTGCATGGACAGCATGGCGCCCCTGCCTTCGGGATGCGGGTCCGTCACCTTATAGGCATCGATGGATGCACCGTAACCGGCCAGTGTTGCGTAAATTCTCGCACCGCGGCTTCGGGCATGTTCCTTTTCTTCCAGAATGAGGACACCCGCTCCTTCCCCCAGGGCAAATCCGTCCCGGTTGAGATCAAAGGGTTTCATGGCAGTCGCCGGTTGTTGATTCTGCTGGCTCATCAGCTCCAGCAGGCTGAAAGCGTAGACCCCGAAGTTGAAAACCATCGAGTCGTAGCCGCCGGTGAGCATGAGGTCGGCCTCGCCGCGCTGGATATGATGATACGCGTTGCCGATGGCCTGGGTGGCGGCCGCGCAGGCGGAAATGAGATTGTAGCAGATACCTTTGATTTTATAATGATTGGCGATGGAGAGAGCCCCCGCGTTTACGCGATTGAAAACCGGGTAAACGGCATTTTCACTGATGGCTTCTTTGTCGATGGTTTTCCTGAATTTGTCCGGGCCAGGATCCGGATCGTTGAATATGCTGCTGTAGATACCGGAACCGATCAGGGCATCCAGATCGGGGATGACGGCATGCACACCGGAAGACAGCACGATACCGCACCGGGTCCGCTGAAAATCATTGGCTGTGAGTCCGGCATCATCAACGGCCAGTTTTGCCGCCGTGTTTGCCATCAGAATCCGTCTTTCCCGCGTGATGTCCAGGATTTCGAATCCCGAAAGAATTTTTTCCGGGTCAAAGCCTTCGGCCTCACCGGCGAAAGTGGTACTGAACCGCGATGCATCAAAGAGCGTAATATGGTCAATACCGGAACGACCGGCTTTTAAAGCGTTGCCGTAACTGTCATTACCGGTGCCGATCGGCGAGACGGTTCCCATTCCGGTGATGACAATTTCTTTTCTTTTTGGGGTCTGTGCCATGATTAAAAAAAACCTTAATAACTTTTCATCAGGAACCGTAAGCCCCCTTTGGGGTATTCCCGGTGATAAAATCGAAATGATGTTTTGTTTTTTGCGGATCTTCCAGGTCTTCTGTGTTGACAAAAGTTAATACCCCGCGTTTAATAACGGTTTTCAGCTTTTCCGCAACGTAAATTTCAGCATCAAGACGGACTTCTGTTTCAGTATAGGCCTTGATCTTTATCTCGATCCGCATTTGGTCACCGGGAATCACGAACGCTTTGTACTTTACCGATTTGATGGAGGACAGAACCGCTTTTTGGGTATACCCGGACGAGGCAAACACCAGCCAGGATCCCAGTTGTGAAACGGCCTCCAGCTGGAGCACGCCGGGCATGACCGGAAATCCGGGAAAATGATCGGCCAGAAAGTTTTCACTCATGGTGACGTTTTTGATCCCGGTGATGGCGGTTTTTTCCTCAAGGGCCGTTATCCTGTCGACGAGAAGACAGCGCATAATGAATTTTCCTGGTTTGTGACGGTTTCGAAACAAGGGGAAAGGGGTTCTGGGAGCCGCCTTTCCCCGGTTCCGGGTTATTTTTTATCGATTTCCATTTTCGCGATGTTGACAAAGGTCTGGACCGTAAAAAGGGTCGGCAGGTCGTCCAGCCGGAATCCTTCTTTCAGTTTTTCCGGGTCCGCTTCCGGCATCTTTTCTCTCAGTTTTTCGGCACCGAGAGCGGTAAGCGCACCGTCCACAACCACCTCTTCCTCTTTCACGCCTTCTGCGGACAAAACATCCTGCTGAATGCCGCCCCTGGGAATTTTGATGTCAAAGGTTTTTTCGATGCGGAAGACAATATCCAGCAGGTCCAGTGATTCGGCACCCAGATCATCAAACAGGGAGGAATTGGCTTCTACCTCATCCTCTTCCACCCCCAGAGCTTCCACGATTGCCGCTTTTACGCCTTCATAAATTTCCTTTTCGTCCATGGTGTTATCCTTTCAAGAATTTAATATGGTTTATATGTTTTGTATTGCAAGGCCAAGCCGGTTTCTCTATCCCCTGAATCCACCGTCCACATGAAAGATCTGGCCGGTGACATAGGCCGCCTCATCGGAAGCCAGAAACAGAACCATATTGGCAATATCCTTCGGTTTGCCCAGCCGTTTCAGAGGGATCATGTCCATGACGGTATCTTTTGCCCGGCGGACCACCTCCTGACTCATTTCAGTTTCGATAACGCCGGGAGCGATGGCGTTGACCGTGACTTTTTTGGAGGCCATTTCCACCGCGGCCGAACGGGTAAAACCGTTGATGCCCGCCTTGGATGCCGCGTAGTTGGACTGCCCTCTGCCGCCCCGGGTACTGGCCACCGAAGAAATATTGACAATCCGGCCGCTTTTCTGGAACATCATCTGCTGAGCGACGGCCTTGGTGCAGTTGAAAGTTCCGAAAAGGTTTGTTTCCACCACCAGCCTGAAATCTTCTTCCGGCATGGTCAGGATCAGTCCGTCTCGGGTCACCCCGGCATTGTTGACCAGGATGTCGATCCGTTCAAAGCGGTCAATCACTGCCTGAGCGATCTTTTCCATTTCCAAAAGCCGGGTGACATTGCCGCTCATACTGACGGCGGTTCCACCGGCCGCTTCAATTTCCCCGACGGTCTGATCGCAGTCGTTCAGGTCGACACAGACCAGGCTGGCGCCTTCTGCGGCCAGGGTTTGGGCGATGATTTTGCCAATCCCCCGGGATGCGCCGGTCACGATGGCTGTTTTGTTTTCTAGTTTCATTAGAATACCCCCTGTTTTATATGTCCCTGTTGTCTTAAAACGCTTTTCGGGTTGTTTCCATGATTTCCGCCGAAACCGGTTTCTGAAAACTGCGAAAATCATCGAATACAAATCCGTGGTCTTCTGCCAGGCCGCCGATTTCCGCGATTTTATCCAGGTAAAGTTCTCTGCCGATGGAAAACCGTTCCCAGCGCTCCTCAAAGGTCAGGGTCATGGTTTCCCCCAGGCAGGACGGGATGTCGTTGGGCCCCAGGCCGGAGTACCGGTAGGTGTCTGTTGTCGAGCGCGGCAGTGAGATCAGCCCGGTATCCAGAATAAGCACATCCTTCCGGGGCGGCTTTCGGTAAATCACGTCCTTGGGCTGGGCGATGTCAAAGACGATAGTGCCCGGCTGCAGGTGGTCCTGGTCGATAATCTGTCCGGTAGAGGTGGTGGTAAAGATGATTTTGGACTGACGCAGGACGCTGTCAATATCCTGGGTAATATCAATACTCCCCCGGCCGTCCTTCATGTCATCCAGAAACCTCTTGATGAACGCGGTTTTTCTGCGGCTGACCAGGAGCAGGTTCATGCCCTTGGCATGAAGAATCCGGGTAATGGCCAGACCGATGCTGCCGGGAAAACCGATAACGGCAATTTTCTGTTTGCGGGGATCGATGGCCATTTGATCCATGATTTTATCAAAAGCATAGATGGAGGCGTGGACGGTCAGGGAGTTGCCGGTGGTGACCGCGGCGGTGCAGTTGTCGGCAATTTCAACACCCCGGGCGCCGATGACCGCACAGATGGCCCCCAGGCCGATCATTTCCGCACCCCAGGCTTCGGCCATTTTTCCGGCCTTGATTGCCCGTTCAGTGGTCACGGCCTGGTTTTCCAGCATCTGTTCCGGGGACATGATCAGGCAGTAGGCTTTGCCCTGACAGAGGGTTCCCCGGTCGGAAACCACCCGGTTGAAAGTGAAAATATCTTCGATGAGCTCATTTTCCAGGCAGTACTTTTTCAGCTTTTTTTCCGGCAGAAGACAGTAGGGGGAAAGGCGGTATCTGCCCAGAACCAGACGGAGTTCCCGGGTGTTTCTGCAGTGAACGATGAATGCGAATTTCCGTATTTTCTTCTCAGTCATTTTTTAACGTGGGTGACTATATTTTTTGAAAAATCAGGGCGGTGCACTGTCCGCCGATGCCCTGATTTATGTTCAGGACCGTGTTGACGTTCTTTTCTTGTGGACTGCCGGTTACCAGATTCAGGCTGAGGGCCGGATCCGGGGTTTGACAGTTTGCCGTGGGGGGAATAACCCCGTTTTCAAGTGTCATCAGCCCATAAATGGATTCAGCGGGCCCGGCACCGGACCCCATGTGCCCGGTGAGCGATTTTGTGCCGGATACCGGAATGTCCGCTGTGCTGCTGCCCAGGATTTCATGAAGGGCCCTGGCTTCCGCCGCATCGCTTTCCCGGGTGCCGATACCATCGGCACAGATCCAGTCAATGTTGTCCGGGGAGATTTCCGCATCCTGAATGGCGCGGTTTGCGGCGCGGATAATTCCGCTGCCGTCCGGATCCGGAACAACCATATGATAAGCGCTCGCGGCATTGCCGTATCCGGTGATTTCGGCATATATATTTGCCCCCCGTTTTCTGGCGTGTTCCAGTTCTTCGATCACAACAAAACCGGCCCCTTCACCGGCCACCATGCCGTTGCGGCTGCCGTCAAACGGACGGCAGGTCTTTTCAGGCGTGGTTTCCTTTGAAAGCAGGTTGAAAGAATCGAGGCTGAAAATGGTGTTCGGTGTAATCAGGGAATCGTAACCGCCGGCAATAATCACATCGGCAAGGCCTCTCCGAATGGCCCGCAAAGAATCCCCGATGGCCTGGGCACCGCCGGTATAGGAAGAGACAATGTTGTCGTTTTCCCCCTGGATATTATACATCAGCGAAATATAGTAAAAAGCATTGTTGGGCAATGCTTTTAAAAGAAAAAGGGGGTACGCGGCAGGGACACCGTCTTTGCCGAACCGGGCCGAGTCAAACCGCTGGTTCTCCTCGTCCCATGATTTCAGAATCGGATCGTTTAAGTCTTCAAACCCCGGACCGTCGTCGAATCCGCCGCCGCCGGAGCCGACAATGGCACCGAACCGGGCCGGGTCCTCTTTTTCCGTCTCGAGACCGGCGTCTTCCACAGCCAGTTTCGCTGCGGCAATGGCCAGATGTACATTATGAAAGGTCAGGCGGATGGTTTTCCGGTCTTTGATAAAATTCCGGGGGTTGAAATTTTTAACCTCGGCACCGATAGCGACCGGAAGATGCTCCGGATCGATCCGGCTGAACGGTGCAATTCCCGATTTTTGGTTGAGAAGGTTTTCCCAGTTTTCATTTTTGCCGATACCAATCGGTGTGACGGCGCCCAATCCTGTGATAACTGCTTTTTTTTCCATAATGCTTGTTCTGTATTTTTATGATTCATGTTTGGTAAAAACGAGAGACGTATGTTCTCCCGAAATGCCGAAAGTGTTTGACACGGCATAATGCACCGGTGTGGCCAGCGGCTGCCGGGTTACCAGATGGAGTCTGCTCAGGACCTCATTATCCGGTTGACGGCCGGCCGGCGGAATGAGGTCATGATAGATCGACAGGACGGTTGACGCGGCGTCAAAGGCACCGGTGGCCGGCAGCATATGGCCAGTCAGCGATTTGGCGGTGCTCACGGGAATGCTGCCCGCGTTTTCTCCGAAAACAGATTCCAGTGCCGCGATTTCCGGCGACCGGCCCTGAATACCGGGCCGACCGTCCGCATTGATGAAATCTATTGCTGCCGGAGAAAGCGAAGCATCCGTTAGGGATTGCTGAATACAGTTTGCAAGACCTGAGGCATCCGGTGTCTGTAAAGATAGATCAACAAAAGACGAACTGCCGTAAGATGAGGCATAGCCGTTGATTTCGGCATAAATTCGCGCGCCTCTTTTTTTAGCCGCTTCTTTTTCCTCAAGCACCATTACCACGGCACCCTCCCCCAGCAAAAGACCCTTGTTGCACGCGTCGAAAACCGGGCCGGTTTCGTTTTTATCCGACAGCAGCCCCAGCGCTGACAGCGACATGAAGGTCATGGTGTTGAGCGCATAACTGCCGCCGGCCAGATACAGGTCGCTTTCACCGTATTGAATAGACCTGAAGGCTTCGCCGATGGCGTGGGCGCCGCTGGCATCAATGGAGCTGAAGGCCAGGTTTGGCCCCTGCAGCTGCTGCTGGATGGATATGTGACAAAGGCTCATGTTCGCCAGGACGGACAGCGACCACAGGGGGTGGACCGACAGCCCCGGGTCCCGGGTGTGGATGGAAATATCCGCATACGGACTTTCCGGTGAAACGTAAATTTTCAGATCTTTTCCGGTGGATTCATAGCAGGCGAGAAGAAACTCTTCCGTCGAATATTGGACCCCGTCCACCCCGAGGGCCAGTCCCGCGTTTTCCGGCGGATAGGTTTCTTCACAGATGCCGGCATCCGTCATAGCCAGCCCGCTTGCGGCAATGGCGAATTGAATCGTCCGGTTCATGAGTTTGAGCGATTTCGGTTTTATGTGGTAGTCCCGGGGATTGAAGTTTTTGACTTCACCGGCAGCCTTGGCCGGAAACGAGGGGTACGAAATGGTGGACAGGGAACCGATACCGCTTTGCCCGGCGAGGAGGGAGGACCACGCCTCTTCTGTATTATTCCCAACAGGTGAAATAATGCCCAGTCCGGTAACTACAACACGTCGAATCATTGAAATTTTTTAACGAGGATTGATGCGTTTTGACCGCCGAAAGCAAAAGAGTTGGAGAGGATGGTTTCTACTTTTTTGTTCCTGGACTTGTTCGGAACATAGTCCAGGTCGCAGTCGGGATCGGGGTTTTCATAATTGATCGTGGGCGGGATAACGTTTCTATTCAAGGTCAGAACACTCATAATCATTTCGATGGCTGCCGCGCTGGCCACCAGATGTCCCATCATGGATTTGTTGGAACTGACCGGAATGCTATAAGCCCGATCATGAAAAACATTTTTGATCGCCGCGGTTTCACTTTTGTCGTTCAAATACGTTGATGTCCCATGGGCGTTAATGTGGTCCACCTGATCAATATCACCGCCGGCTTCATTGATCGCGGTTTTCATGGCAATGTCCGGGCCGCAACCGTTTTCCGGGGTGGCGGTGATCTTGTAAGCGTTTGAAGAGGATCCGTATCCGGTGATTTCCCCCAGAATTTTTGCCCCGCGCTGTTGGGCGTGGGAAAGTTCTTCCAGAATCAGGATGCCGGCGCCTTCGCCCAGAACAAAACCATCGCGTTTCATATCAAATGGCCGCGAGGCTTTTTCCGGATCGTCGTTGTTTTTTGACAGGGCTTTTATCTTGGCAAATCCGGTGAGGGAAAATTCGCCGATCATCGAGTCGCATCCGCCGGTGACCATGATTTCGGCATCTCGGTCCTGAATCATTCGGGTCGCCCGGCCGATGGCCTGTGCGGAAGAGGCGCAGGCACTGGACGATGTGCTGACCGGACCGTTGATATTCTGAATAATAGACAACATGCTGGCGGCAGTGGATGCGTTTCTTCGGAATGGCCATATTTTACCGAGGGGTTTTGAGCGGTTTAAATGGGGCAGCGGATAACGGCCGTGAGCCGCCGATTTTCTGGCCACCATCATTTCCAGAATATCCGGGTTTTCAAACATTTTTTCAAACATGGAAAAACTTGCACTTTCCTCGTCCGTTCCGATGGAGATACCGATTTGAGAGGTGTCGATCAGGTCAAGATTCAAACCGGCATTTTTGACAGCCTCTTCCGCCGCTTTGAGACAGAAGCCGGTGCTTCGGCCGATAAAAGGTTTGAATTCGTCCGGAACGGCTGTGCCCGGATCAAAGTTTTTTACTTCAGCCGCTATCTTGACCGGATAATGAGAAGCGTCAAAAAGGGTGATCGGGGCGATGCCGGATTTTCCGCAGATCAGATTTTTCCAACTGGATTCGATGTCATTGCCCAAGGGGGTCACGGCACCCACGCCGGTAATGACCACCCGTCTTTTTTCTTTTTTTGATTTGTATTTGTATCTGTCTGCGTAATGTGCCGTCATTTAATTTTTAGGGCAAAAAAAGTTGTGGATTGATAACGATAATTGTTTATAATGCGAATACAAATTAGATTATTATTTTAACGATCAACATATTGGCAAGGAACATACCATTTCTCGATATTTTGCCGGGCAAACGAAAAAAAATATAAAGAAAGAAAAATCAAACAGTTAAGATTTCCTGAAGGGTTTAAAAACAACCGGGCCACTTTTTTTTTTGCGGGGCATTTTTTTTATGGTTCTTACTAGCCAAGGGCGTTAATTGTATTGGCTAGTATTAGCCACCCCGGTATTTTTTTTTATGGGTTAACTGACTGTTTTTCTATGCGTTGTTTCGTAAAACCGTTTTGACTTTCCGGACACGACAGCCGTGGGGCCGGGCTTTGCCCACCCCGGTTTGCTGCTTGCAAAAAAGCTTTTCAGGTTTCGGTATTTGATCCTGATTGAATGAAAATAAATATTAGCTATAATTTTAATATATAATGCATTATATATATAAATTATTATATTTTGTATTAATCGTTTTTTTTCTAAATTCGGGGAAAGCCTTTGCCGCCGATGTTTTCATTCTGCTGTCCAGTGACATCATTCCTTATGAAAGCTGTGTAGAAGGGCTGGAAACAGCACTTGCGGAAAAAACGGTTGCTGTTCTCAACATGAAAGGAAACCTTGAACAAGGGGTTAAGCTATTAAAAAAGATTCGAAAAGAAAAAGCCCGGCTGATAATTGCGGTGGGTCCCCAGGCCGCTTATGTGGTTTCCAGGGACACAGATCTGTCCTGTTTTCGTGTTTTTTGTATGGTCCGAAATCCCGGAAAAATCCTGGGGGAGAACCCTTTCCCGGGGGTCAGCCTGAATATGCCGTCGCCGAAGTTTCAGTTGCGCAAGAT
>Ga0272443_10001143_pt1 | contig 41665 bp, 33 predicted proteins | sample SSMAcet12_FD_193581 | JGI IMG/M metagenome (GOLD analysis project Ga0272443, IMG submission 193581) | Marine sediment archaeal communities from Little Sippewissett salt marsh, Falmouth, MA, United States - SSM-Acet-12 | ecosystem: Environmental > Aquatic > Marine > Wetlands > Sediment ...
CTCTTAATCTTTAGGTTTTTTCTGCCTGAGGGCCATTAATGAATTAATCCTTTTACTGGAAACCTCAGCGCCTATTATTCATTTATTACTATATTCACTGCAATAATTACAAGCCGGTTTTCATGGCAATCAAACAGGTTGCCGGGGCTACCGTCGGTTGCATGTGATGACATCTTGATGGTGATCAGGGTGCAAAATTACCACTTGACAATGATGACAGGTAGTATAATATCAACCTTCTAAATTGTCGGGACGTGGCGCAGTCTGGAAGCGCACCTGAATGGGGTTCAGGGGGCCCGGGGTTCAAATCCCCGCGTCCCGACCAGTAAACTAAGATATAAAAAACAGCGGGTTACGGGTTTCAATCCGGCCCGCTGTTTTTTTGTCTCCTTCCTTTATCTCCGTATGATCGGGATACAACCAAAAAATCTTTTCATATCCGACTGAAATATGTATAGTACCACTCTCGCTGACACAATAAGAACGTCCGAATCTCTGCCCTGTTATATGATGTGGCTTTTAATAGAATTCCCGGGCGCTTTTGATTAAACTTATATCAATATATTTTAATAGGTTTTTAAACAAACCTGTAATTGTGTAAGAGGATGGAATGATGGCTAAAGGTACTTTGTATAATAAGATCTGGAATTCTCATAAGGCATCTGTTCTGGAATCCGGAGAGCGCCAGATTTTTGTAGGCAGGCATCTCATGCATGAGGTTACCAGCCCCCAGGCCTTTGAGATGTTAAGAGAAAGAGGCATCAGTATAAGGCGTCCTGAACTTACCTTTGCGGTACTTGACCATGTCATCCCAACGGATGATATATCGAGGCCCTTTGAAGATGCCAAGGCCGAGCTTATGACAAAGACGCTGGAAGATAATGTTGCGGAGTTTGGTATAAAATATTTTGCTCCTGGTAAGGGGCAGGGGGTGTGCCATGTCATATATCCTGAGCTGGGGATTATATGGCCCGGCCAGGTTGTCGTGTGCGGAGACAGTCACACAAGCACATACGGTGCTTTCGGCACTCTTGCAATGGGGATAGGCACTACCCAGGTAAGCCACGTCCTTGCGACTCAGACCATATCCATGTCTGCGCTCAAGGTAAGAAAAATAAATTTCATCGGCCGAATGAACAGAGGTGTTACGGCCAAGGATCTTGCATTACGTATGATAGGAAAGCTGGGAGCCAAAGGCGGGGTAGGATTTGCTTATGAACTTGCCGGAGAAACGGTGAATAATATGAGCATGGAAGAAAGAATGACCCTTTGCAATATGGGTATCGAGGGGGGGGCCAGGTCGTGCTATATAAATCCTGATGAAACGACCTTTGATTATCTGAAGGGAAGGCCCTACGCCCCTGATAAAGACTTTGAAGATGCGGTGGAGTACTGGAAGGCCGTTGCCTCGGATAAGGATGCAGACTATGATGATATCGTGGATATAGATGTCACAAGGATAAATCCTGTAATAACCTGGGGAGTGAGCCCGGACCAGGTGATGGATATAGCCGGCAGCCTGCCGGAACCCGGCACTCCTGCAATGGAATCGAAGGATGAGGCGCTGGACGCCTATGATTACATGGGGCTTAGGCCGGGCGAACCTATTGAAGGTACCCCTGTGGATGTCGTATTTATCGGTTCATGCACCAATGGAAGGCTCAATGATCTTATTGGTGCCGCAGATATACTTAAAGATAACAAGGTATCTGTTAAGACCTTGATCGTACCCGGTTCGGAGCAGGTCAAGAAAGAGGCTGAAGGGCTGGGGCTGGATAAGATATTTAAACAGTCAGGTGCTCAATGGCGTAATCCCGGATGCAGCATGTGCCTTGCCATGAACCCTGACAAGCTAGTCGGAAATCAGCGAAGCGTTTCTACTTCCAACCGGAATTTCAAGGGAAGGCAGGGCAGCCCCGCAGGGAGGACCCACCTTGCCAGCCCTATTACAGCCGCCGCATGTGCGATTGAAGGTAAGATTATTAACCCGGAAAGATATATGAAAAATGGAAACAATAATTAAAAGTATCAAAGGAAGAGCGGTTCCCAAACCGGAAAACGGACAGAATACCGATGACATATTGCCTGCAAAATTCCTGAAGGAGATAACCTTCAGCAACATCGGAAATTATCTTTACTATTACGAAAGGTTCAGAGACGAAACCCCTGTCCCGGATCATCCATTCAATAAGCAGGAATACAAAGGGGCGAAAATACTTATTGCGGGAGCCAACTATGGCTGTGGAAGCTCAAGGGAACATGCCCCCCAGGCCCTTGCCAGGTATGGTATAGAGGCAATTGTAGCTGAAAGCTTTGCTGAGATTTTTGCGGGAAACTGTGCAAGTCTTGGAGTTGTCGGAGTCGCTGTTTCAGACGATGATATTATCCGATTGACTCAACAGGTAAGGCAGGCCCCTGAGACCGAGTTTGACATCGATCTGGAGAAAAAGAGTATAAGCTTTGATGGGGAGACAATCGATTTTGAACTCCCTGAAGGAAGAAGACAGGCCTTTCTCAAAGGGTCATGGGATGCCCTGGCGGTTCTGCAGAAAAAAGATGATAAGATACAGGAGGTCGAATCAAGGCTTTCTTATCTTCAATTTAAGTAATTTTTTTCAAGATTCTGCTTTTTGTCTGCTGTAAGAACTCGTATTCCAGGGAAAATGGGCAAAACAAACCCGGTTTTTTGATGTTTTTGACCGGTGATTTGCCCTTTTTTTTTAAAAAATTATCATTGTTGGCTAGAAAAGATAAAATTTAACTTGATTTTGTCGCAGATGATGTTATTATTTGCGCATTCAACATGACCCAGGCTAAACGCAGGGGAGTTTTTATCTGAAGGAAATTCATTATTTTAATGTAGCATCCTCCAGTCGAATATGTTGAAAATCTGTACGAAAGGGGGATGTTATCATGAATAATGGTACTGTTAAGTGGTTTAATGACCAAAAAGGTTTTGGCTTTATTGAGCAGGAAGACGGTCCGGATGTTTTCGTTCATCACTCAGCGATAAGCAAAACTGGTTTTCGCTCACTCAATGAGGGAGACAGGGTTACCTTTGAGATTGAACAGGGACAAAAAGGACCTGCCGCGAAGAACGTAACCGTGGTCTAAAAACCTTGAAACAAAAAATAAGGGTATCCGCTGAATAATCGCGGGTGCTCTTTTTTTTGTTATTTTGATTTCCCTTTTGAACCCGCAGTATTTGCCTTTGCTGTTTTATGAGGGTGGATGAAACCGGGATGAGAGCGTGCGGCCTTGAGATAAGCTGCAGGGTGTAATAATATGTGATATCTGATGTCGTTTTTTAACCCGGCAGCTGTTTTACCTCATTTGAGATAGATATTTTACCCTCGGTTATGTAGGCTTCATGGTTTTCATCTATATCTGACAAACTGTAAAGATAGTTCACCATCATTCCGGCAGATTGTCTCATGCCCTTTTCCGAGGTATCGGCAAGCCAGTTTATGCGTTCGATCCTTGCACCGTTTGAAAGGTGGAAGTTCTCCACTGGATCTACTGCATGTATCCCCTTTTTTTCCTTTAACAGATAGTGCTTCATGAGCCGCAACAGTATGGGGCGAAGCGAGGAAGCCGTGGCAGGTAAACCATGTCGGTTTGAATCAAGGGCCTTTAAAAGAATAACGGCTGCGTCATCACCCGACTCCAGTTGCCTGATACTCAAAATGTCTTCCGCGCTAAGCATGGATGAATCGCCTCCTTTGAGCAGGTGGGTGAGCCAGTTTCCGAATCCTGGAACAGGCGACAGGGTGGAATACCTTTTAATATTGGATAACTCATTCGATATCTCGGACACCACACGCTTGATTAGAAAATTTCCGAGACTGATGCCTGCAAGCCCCTTCTGTGTGCTGTTTATTGAGTAAAAGATAGCGGTATCCGCCTTTTTCAGGTTTTCAGGTAATACTCCTTTATCCAGGAGTTGCTTGATATTTCCTGCCAGACCTCTGGTAAGCGCCACTTCAATAAATATGAGCGGTTCATAGGGCATTTTGCCGTGAAAAAAGGCAAAACAGCGGCGGTCGAGCGTCAGCCTGTTCTTGAGGTCGTTCCATGATGTAATCCTGTGGACAGCCTCGTAATCGATCAGTTTTTCAAGCAGAGAGGCGGGGGATTCCCATGTAATTTCCTCGAGATCAAGAAGCCCCACATCAAACCAGTTATTCAATAACTGCTTAAGATCCCTTTCAAGTCCTTTAAGGGATTTGTCTTTTTTGCTCATGCGTAAAAGATCGGCACGCATATCTACGAGGAATTTAAACCCGTCAGGAAGGGTGTTGAACTGGCGTAAGATTTTTGTTCGTGGGGAATTAAGCGTTTCCCTTAAAGACCTCTCTATCGGTTCTGTGTCTTTTTCATCCCTGGCGCGCAAATATGCCTTTGATAGTTCTTTGAGTCTATCCCGGTCAATTGGATAGTCTTTAGCGAGTTTTCCAAGAAACCTTTCTTTACCGGCGGGGCTCAACTTAAGATAGATTTGACCCAGTTCTTCCGTCCTGTCTCTGGCACTTGCTTCGCCACCCTTGCCTTCGAGACATTCAAGCATCTTTTTGCCCAGGTACTCCATGTCCTCCTTCGGGAGGTCGGGATTCAATCTCCCGGTGAACGTTCGGCGGGCGGTTCCCTTAATCTCACGCCAGGTCCTGGTTATATTGGCAAGTGAACGGCGCCTGAATCTGAGTATTGAATCGGGCATATAATGATTCCTTTAAATATTAAGAAAGAAAAAGAGCAGAAAAAATGATATGAAAATTGATACCCTTAGCAATAATTATTTTCTATAACACAATTTGCGGTCAAACTGAAATAATCGACCGCATAACCCTGATCTAAGATCAAAAAGAGACTTGAGGCGTATACGCCATAGGCCTCAGTCCTGAGCCCCCGGCGGCTCGCATCCAACATCTTGCGGGTGCCCAGTCGAAATATAAAGTCTGAATTGGTTGATTGCGCCTGAATCAGGTGGCAGAGTCTGGCTGATCTAATGATTTGATAACTTTATGCAAATATAAAATGATAGGCGGCAATGTCCGACTGTCCCGTTATTTCGGCCGGAAGGCCTTGTTTACAGGCATGGATTATTTCTCTTGGATGTTGTATAGGTAGGTAGGCCGTTTAAACACTCGAGGGTGTAATGCTTTTGGAGAATCATAGCAGGCGCTCAACAGCATCCAGATGAACCACATGGAATGGAGTCACGATTAAGGAGATTAAAATGAGAAGAATTGTAATATCGATATCTATTCTTTTTTTGCTCAGCATACTGTCCCCGACTAACCTTTTTGCAGATTCTAAGACCGTTGACCAGCAGGGGCTTGTGGAGAGGTCCAGAATATTATTCGAAAGTTTCATGGCGGATGAAAATATGGGGTGGTTCAGGGAAAATCTCAGTCAGGCCAAGGGCCTTTTGATTGTCCCGTCGCTTTTAAAGGGTGGATTTTTCCTGGGTGGAAGCGGTGGAAGCGGGGTGCTTTTGGCTAGGGACAGGGAGACCGGAAAATGGAGTCAACCGGTGTTTTACACAATAGGTTCGGTTACCTTTGGACTCCAAATAGGAGGGGAAAAATCTGAAGTAATAATGATGATAAGGACCAGGAGGGCGCTGGAATCGCTTTATGCGTCTTCCTTTAAGCTGGGAGGAGATATCTCTGTCGCCGCAGGGCCTATAGGCGGAGGTGCCAAGTCTAATGTCCTGGCTGATATACTCAGCTTTGTCCGCTCAAAGGGGCTTTACGGCGGGGTGTCTCTTGAGGGGGCCGTGCTAAAGATAAGAGACGACTGGAACAGTTCCTATTATGGTAAATATGTCAGGCCCACAGATATTATAGTGAAAAAATCCGTAAGTAATTCAAGTTCTGAAAAACTTCGTAATGTACTTGAAAAATATGTTAAATAATAAGATCCATGTATAAAGCATTCTGTTTTGAAAATATGTCTTGATTTACTGAGCAGCGGGCTTTAATTGGTAAAGATAGTAGCTCTTCCTTCTAAATTGAAGTAACAGCGGGGTCAACATAGGTTTATCGCATCTATCAGCTGTCTCAGCCTGCCGAATTTCTTTTGATTGAAATCCACTACAAGCCTCGGCAGGTCGATTATTTCAGGTTCGTTTGCCTCCCGGTCCAGCGCCTCTGACCGGTAGATGTCTCCTCCCGGGATCAGGATGTCCTTGAAACGGGTCTTGATCTCTTTGAGCATATAAATGCCGATGGGTGAAAGAAGGCGGATCACAAGCTTTGTGCCTACATATCTCAGACTGTGGTAGCGGCTGTAGAACTGATTGATTATATCCACCGCCTTGTCGACCGAATCCACCATCTGGAAAAAGGAAAAATCCTCATCGTCTATATACCCCTTTGATGCAAGTCCTTTATTCATGAAATCGTACCAGTTGGCCCAGTAGTCACCTTTTTCCTCATCCAGGAGAATAAGAGGCATTGGATAACGTTTTCCTGTCTGAAGAAGGGTAAGTGTCTCCATGGCCTCGTCAAGGGTGCCGAAGCCTCCAGGGAAAAGGGCTACTGCGTCCGCTTCCTTAATAAAGGCGACCTTACGGTTGAAAAAGTATTTATAATTTATGACCCTGGAAGATCCTTCAAGGACGGGATTTGCCTTTTGTTCAAAGGGAAGGCGTATGTTGACGCCAAAAGAGCTGTCAGGGCCGGCCCCCTCATTGGCGGCCTCCATAATGCCTCCTCCTCCACCGGTAATAACCATATAGCCCGCATCGGCAAGCTTCTTCCCAAACATCCTGGCCATTTCGTATGTGGGCTCACTGTTCAGGGTCCTTGCCGAGCCAAAGACAGTCACCTTTTTGATGTTTCCATATGGTTCAAAGACCTTTGCCGTGTAACGCATTTCCTTTAAGGTCGAATTCATCATCTTGAGGTCGGCATTAACCATGTTTTCCTTTCCGGCCTTAAGGGATGCAATAATCATATCTCTTACAATCCCCGGATGATTTATCCCTCCGGTTATCTCTATAAGTGCTTCTATCGCCTCATCAACCGCACCGTTATCTCTCGAAAAATAAATCTCCATAATAGGTCCCCTTCCCGAACAAAACGTCTTTTTTTTGATTGATTCAGATGGTTGAAAGAGTTGAGGTGACATGAGCCGGGCCGCCGGAGTCAGGGCAAGAGGGATGCCCCTACCACTGGATGCCTAAGCTGCCCGGTTTAATAGGGAAATCGAAATAAGAAAACAAGCTTGATGTTTTAGATAGCCTGATGTGTCTCAGTCACTTTGTTTGAGTTCTTTAAGAACATCCTGCATGGTATCCATACTATCTATAACATACTCTCCCTGATGATTGAATGTGGTCTGCTTCAGTTTTTTATCCACTGGTGCTGTTTTTCTTGGAGAAAAATCGTGATATGCCATCGATTTTTTAAGGAATGGAGATTCATAAACGATTTCATCCGATTGCTCCTCAGAGGGGCGGAATATTTCAGCTGGTGGAGTAAATCTGGTCCTTTTTTCCAGATAATCCTTTCTGTATTGCCCCATAGTAAACATATCGGAACTTTTTCCGGTCTGTATGGCATTTTCAATCTGAGAAAATTTATCGTCTTTGATAAGCCCCTTGATTGATTGGGTTCCTGCCATGATAGAGAGAACCGGCAGCCTGAAACCTACCCTTTCCATATAGTCCAGCCTCTGTATAAGAACCAAGGAAAGGCTTGAGGCGAGTTGACTTCGAACAAAGATTTGTGCCTCCAGAGGAAAGGAGTTGCAGATCCGGTAGAGGGCATCCTCTGAGTTGGTAGCGTGAAGAGAGGCAATAACCAGATGTCCCGATTCAGCGGCATTAAGCGTCAGCCTTATGGTTTCAGGCTCTCTTAACTCTCCTACTACTATTACGTCGGGATCTTCTCTCAGGACATCAATCAGCCCTCTTTCAAATGATGGTATATGGGTATAGAGTTCCCTCTGTTCAATAAAAGCCATCCTTGAAACGAAGCGGTATTCAACCGGATCTTCCAGCGTTATTATGTGAACGGGACGGCTGTTGTTTATCTCGGAGACCATCGCCGCGATGCTGGTTGATTTACCGGACCCTGTCGTACCGCAGATGAGTATGAGCCCTGCCTCAAGATCACAGAATTTTCGCAGTGAGGGATGAAGGTTTAAGTCTTCGAATCGAGGTACGGCGCCCGGCAGAAGACGCACTGCGATGCTAATTCCCCTTGTAGTTAAAAATATATTGATCCTGAGCCTTACATGGGCCACGGATTTGGCTACATCGACTGACAGCCGCGTTTTCAGTGTCTCGATCTGCTCAATCGTTAGCAACTTTCCGACCAGGGTATCGATTTCCTTGTGCATCCATATGTTTTTATGGTCAAATCCGATCTTGCCGTTTCTTCTGAAAACAATAGGATGTCCTCCCGAAATATGGACGTCGGTCATCCCTTGATTAACTCCCTTTTTTATAAGCGTATTGAATTTTTCCATGATTGAAACTCCTATTAGTTAAACAGGAAGATATATCGCCCCTATCCACCGTCTAATTCTTATATCAGTACGAAGATAAGAGGATTCGGTGTTCCTGGTCACCGGCAAGGTGTCGGATATAAGGCGCCGGCGAACAATGCCCGAGGCGTATAAATGATACGCCGCAAGGCTGAGCGATCGAAGACAACGACTACGACGATAACTTTATGGTAAATCAGAGTTGCCCAGCCTTTGTTGATGCTTTACTTGAGATATTATATATCTGCAATTTACAATATCATCTAAATAAATAAAAATCAATTTGTTCCCCCGTTTTTTGAACTCCGTTTCCCGTTTTTGGGGTTTGTTAAGATGATATTCAGTTTCAAGGACCCGTCGTAATTCATCGGATGTTATACTAGAAAATAGAGGGTCTTGATAGGACCGGGTCCAGGGTAAAATGCTTGGAAATAGCCTCGGCAAATGAGACCAAGTCTTCATCCGTGCCGTGGTTTGCCGCTATCTGCAGCCCGTGAGGGAGGCCTTCAGTGTCAAAGAAAGTTGGAAGTGATATCGCCGGCAAACCTATAAAGGTCCATGGAAGGTTCATAACAGGATCACCCGTTGATTCAAGGCCCTTGGGTGCCCTGTCTGTCGCCGGGGGAGAAAGGAAAAAATCAGCTCCCATATCTGCTATCTGTTTTTTCAACCTGTATCGTTCTTTATCGAGTCTATCTTGTAATTCCTCAAGTTCTCCAACGGTTATCTTTGCCCCGTCTTCTATCAGTTTTTTTGTCCCGGCCCTGTAAGTGCCACCATATTCCGAATACCATCTGGAATGGATCCTTGCAGCCTCAGCTTGCATTATTTTTCTATGGATTTTGTTTATTGAGGATATATCCGAGAGGAAATCGCAATTTTCAATCCTGTAGCCGCATGCCTTGAGATTTTCGATTTGATCAAAGAAATATAACCTTTCCCTTTCGGAAGCCTGAAAGACATATTTTTCATCAGGTATAAACAAGGTCTTTCTTTGCGCTTCAGCTAGATTCTTTTTGGATGGCTTCCATCCTTTAAGCAATGCCTCGGATATCAAAGAGAGAGCCGAGGTATCGGTGCAGAAAAACCCGACATGGTCAAGACTCGGGGATACAGGAATTACTCCGTCAGTCGGTATCCTGCCATATGAGGGTTTGAATCCGATTACACCGCAATAGGCTGCGGGTCTTATAATAGAGCCTATGGTCTGAGTACCCAGTGATGAAGAAAAGAATCCTGCCGCCAATCCGGCGGCTGAGCCGCTGCTTGAACCTCCGGGGCTGCGGGAATGATCAAAGGGGTTCTTTGTTGGGCCCGGCTCAAATATGGCAAACTCGGCGGTTACGGTCTTTCCCATTATTACAGCCCCTGCTTCCATGAGCCTGCTTACCGAGGAGGCCTGCTTACCCTTGAATTCGTCTTCAGGCAGCATGGACCCACAGCGGGTGGAATAGCCTTTGGCATTGAATATATCCTTTACACCCAGGGTAAGGCCGAAAAGAGAAGGCCTTTCAGACGGTTCAGGAAATTTTTCAAAAAGTCTCTTCCCCTGATCAATGATTTGTTTCCGGTTGAATGTGCCCGGCACAAAGACTGATAGACGAGGTTCCTGTTCTTCGATAAGGCTACACAGATTTTCCAGATGCGGCAAAAGGGCTAGATCACCGGAGCGAAATTTTTCTATCTTTTCTGATAAATCGGTCATAATATTAGAAATCAAAAGACATGTCTAAGAGGGTGCAGCTAAAAATTATCGTCTATAATGTCTCTTTTTGCCGGAAGTATATTACCCACCCGAAGTGTGTCTTTTTCTATCACATTAAGGGGTACCATTGATTCGACTGAATAGATGTATCCAAAAATGGAGCCGTCAGGCCCCATAAGTTCGTAAAGGCTTGGGGGCCACACATAATCGGATTCCAAAAATGAAACCAGGCCTGACAGCTCTTTTTTTTCTTCTAATTGCATCCACCACTCATGAGTGACCACCCGGCGGTTGTCGCCTTTTGGATCAAAGAGTATAGCGGTAAGATATGCGCCTTCACCTGCAGTCCAAATATTGTATTCCTCGTTGCAGGCTACCAGTTCATCGATTGTAGGTCGGTAGGGGGAATGTATCAAGCGAATGCCTCCGTGTAGCTGAAAACATGCCGATACAAAGGAAAAAACAATAATAAGCAGGGCCGCCTTAAAATATGATGAATTTCCTTTTGAATAAGGTCTTGTCACAGACTTCATGATTTTTGTTCCCATTATTCCCATCTACTGCCTCTGATCTGCAGGGGCTCACATTCCTGAGTTTATACGTCCTGGATATAATTGAGCGGGTTCTATAACCTGGATTCCTCAGCGTACATGCCGTCTATCTCACCGGCATATTTTTTTTCTATTATTCTTCTTTTGAGTTTTAGCGTAGGCGTTAATTCACCGCTGTCCTGGGTCCATTCATTAGGTAAGATCGTGAATCTCTTTATCTGCTCGACCCTTGAAAATTTTTTATTATATTCGTCAACCTCTTCCTGGTAAAGTTCGCAGACAAGGTCATTTTTGACAAGATCTTCGTTGTTGGAAAAATTAATCCCATTTTCATTCGCCCACTTTCTTAATTCGTCAAATGCCGGAATTATAAGGGCTGAAAGGTACTTTCGCCTGTCACCAATAACTGAAATCTGCTCGATATAGAGGGAATCCTTTAGGCTGTTTTCAATGTACTGGGGCGAAACATTCTTGCCTCCTGAGGTAATAATGATCTCTTTCATCCTGCCGGTTATAGACAAATAACCATCTTCATCTATGGAGCCGATATCTCCGGTTCTAAAGAAATTATCATCCGTGAAAACCTCTCTCGTTGCCTCTTCATCATTGTAGTAGCCAAGCATCACCTGGGGGCCTTTTATGAGGATTTCACCCGCAGACGAGAGTTTTATTTCCGTTTCCGGTAGGGGTGGGCCTACGGTTCCCGATTTGATAAGTCGCGGTCTGTTGACGTTGGTCACGGGTGTTGTTTCAGTAAGGCCGAATCCTTCCAGAATTATAATACCCATTCCAAGAAAAAATTCGCCATCCGAAACGGAGAGCGGGCCCCCGCCCGATACTGCAAATTTCATTCTGTCCATTCCAAGAGCAGCCTTTAGTTTGGAAAAAATCAGTTTATCCGCAATCCTGAACTTGATCGCAAAGGCCCCCTTTCTATCCTTGCCGGTACATACATAGGAGAGGTTTTCCGTTGCTACCTTTACGGCCCAGCCGAACAGCGATTTCTTTATATGAGACGCATTTTTTAATTTGGAAAGTATACCCATGTGTATCTTTTCATACAGCCTCGGTACGCTTATTATGAGAGTCGGCCTTATCTCTTGGAGATCCTGCTGAATGGTAAGAAAACTTTCAGCGAAGGCGACTTTCGCTCCAAACCTGACAGGTAGATAAAAACCGGCGGTCCTTTCCAAGACGTGTGAAAGTGGAAGAAAGGAGAGAAAAATATCCTGATCGGAAAGGTGTTGGCTGAAGTCGGCCATTATCTGATTTACATTGGAAACAAAATTATTGTGAGAAAGTACCACTCCCTTGGGTGGCCCTGTCGTGCCGGAGGTATAGATAATGGTGGCGGGATCAGATGGTTGTATGTCTTCCAATGTTTTATTGAAATTATCTCTGTCATAGAGTCCTTCGCCGATTTTCAAGGCATCATCGTAGGCAAGGATATTATCTCCAAGTTCTTGTCCATCTCTTTCGTAATAGACCATAAATTCCAGATTCGGTAACCTGTCCCTTATCCCGACAAGTTTTTCCAGACGTTCCGCTTCACCAGTAAAACATGCCTTTGCACCTGAATGATCAAGTACATAAAGGGCCTCTTCAGCCGAGTTTGTGGCGTATATCGGAACATCAATCGCTCCGATGGAAAGCAGTGCCAAATCACTTACCCACCATTCATACCTGTTAGGTGAAAATATGGCTACCCTATCGCCTCTCTTTATGCCCTTGGATGTCAGGAAGGAGGAGAGATTTCTGACCATTTCATTTATTTGATTCCAGGATAAATCGGAGTATTTACCTTCCCTTTTGTAGGCCAGGCAGGCCTTCTCTCCATACCTTTCGGCCTGATTCTGGAATATACCCGCCATGGTCGATTCTCTATAAACAGTCATTTATACTCCCTCCTTTTTTGAAGGATAGTTCAAAAAACTAAAGTTTATATGAACATCAATAAGAATAGTATATGGAAAATTTATCCTGATCCCTTCAAATTTAAGATTATACTAATGCAATACTATTAAATCAATAATTAAGCTATATTTGATTATATCTATTCTTAATATTGACGACTTCATAATATCCAAATGTCCCGCCTTGGGCGGGACTATACTTGCTTTTTCGTCTTTTCCGATCGGTTTACTGACAATGACTTATCCCGTTGAATTGTTCGGCTTCGTTCCCCATAGGCTGCCGCAAAGAGGTATAAACAGGCTTTTTATGAATGCGTCAATAATGGATACTCTTGAGCTTTTTTTACAGCATGCCCTCATTTATACGATGTAACGGGAAAAAGCCTCTGACAGGGGGAGAATCAAACACCTTATGTCATGGATGACTTAAGATATTGATTATAATAGATTTTTCTTGATATATTCTTTCTTGTATGCCATTAATACCACTGTTTCCCCCCAAATTTAAATAATCATAAATCGGTAAATTCCAGAAAAGGGCAAGAACCGGACTTTGTTGCGAAGAGACAGGTGTTGTTTTTTTTAACACATTGTTACCCGCGAGGTTAAGGAATGATAGCTTTGGTCGGGCAAGTATCCATCTGCCTGATCAAATGGGTTCGGAGCATTAACAAATAATTTAAAAATAATTCAAGGAGGGATGTCAATGGATGTTGAGTACATGAGTTCGAGGGCCAAAAGATATCAGTTTCTTTCAACATTATTGAGAGATGAAATTCCGTTTGATCTGATCAAGGCCATGCAGAAGGATGAGTTCCTGCAGGGATTCAATGAATCGGTAACAGGATGCGGATTCATTGATCTCATAAATGGTGCTGAGGTTATGTCCCGTTGCCTGAAAGAACGTGGTGCTGAGGAGTTATACAATGAGTTGAGATACGATTATGCGGATATCTTCCTGAACGCTGGCGCCAATCCGGTTTTCCCTTATGAATCGTGTCATGTAAACGTGGATCCGATTGTTATGCAAAAACCGGTAATCGAAATGAGAGAATATTTCAAAAAGGCCGGTGTGCATAAAAATCCCGAATACAAGGATCTGGATGACCATATCGCAGTTCAGCTTGAATATCTCAGATATGTTCTTGAAAATGGGAATGATGAGCTTTACAAGGATTTTTTCAAGAAAAAGTATACTAAATGGGTGTCTGCCTTTTGTGATCAGCTTGCCGCCTGCACAAAAACGGATTTTTATCAGGGGCTGGCCCAGTTTATCCGCGGGGCGATGATGTGTGAAAGCATGAGGATAGAGGGCTTTACCAGGGGTGAGGAGGTCACAAGACGCATGGTGGGTGCATGCGATTCCCTGCATCTTGAGCCCGGCTATACGACCCTGGCTGAGGGAGTAGTAGAGCCGGAATCGGCCAAGACCGTGGCAAGCCACTGCTATACATGTGGTGCGCTTTGCGGTATGACGGCCAAGCTGGAGGATGGCATTCTTACCGGTACAAGCGGTTTGAAGGGGGATCCCAAAGGTGGGGGAAGACTCTGCCCCAAGGGTGCGGCCGCCCCGAAGCATGTGTATTCGGCATACAGGTTAAAAAGTCCTCTTATCAGGGAGAACGGTCGATTTAGAAAAGCTACCTGGGATGAGGCCCTTGATCGGGTGGTTGAAGGAATTAAAGGTACTGAGAAGGGCAAACTGGGATATATGCGTGGAAATGATTGGGCCAACTCGATACATGAGGCACTGTTTGATCATCTCGGCTGCCCAAAGACCACTCACAGACCGATGTGCGATAATGCCAACAGGATGGCGAACGAGAAAAATCTCAATGACAAGAGACCCTGGATAAACTATCAGGAAGCGGACTACGCCATACACTTCGGCATGAATGAGCTTGCCACATCTTACAGTCAGAGGAAAACGGCTGAACTGCGTGCCGCCCTGAAGCGGGGCATGAAGCTTGTTGTGTTTGACCCCAGAAGATCTGATACGGGAAACGCTGCCACGGAATGGATTCCGATCAAGCCTTCAACCGATGCCGCAGTGGCATTGGCGATGTGCAACGTAATAATAAAAAATGACCTTTTTGATAAAGAATTCGTTGAAAACTGGACCCACGGGTTTGATGAGTTCAAAAAGAGGGTCATGGGCGAGGAAGACGGGGTGGAACGGACGCCCGAATGGGCCAGCAAGATAAGCGGCGTTCCTGCCGAGACCATAGAGAGGATCGCAACCGAATTTGCCCTGGCAGGAAATAAGGGGTGTATTTCATGGACCGGTCTGGCCCAGACCCACAACGGCATGTACGGGACAGCAGCTATTCAGGCACTAAACGGTCTCTGTGGCACCTTTGACGCCCCTGGCGGACCTGCCTTGCCGTTCAAGAGAAAACTGAAACCGATGTGGGGAGACGGACAGAAAAAACCGGCTGCAACGGATGCCCCCAAACTCAACAAGTTCGGTATATGGGCGGGATGGGCCCCGGCATACCTTCTTGAAGACGTGGAGGCCGGAAAGCTCAAGGGGATGATTAATTATTTCGGCGACCCGGTCCTTTCCTGGGGAAATCAGGAGGCGACCACAAAGGCAATCGAGATGATGGATTTCAAGGCGACAATAGATGCCTTTATGTGCAACACCGCGCTTCTCTGTGATGTTGTGCTTCCTGATGCAACTTGGCTCGAGCAGAGCCAGGTCAAGGCTGACTGGCTCTATGACGCCTTTATCGCCTATTATGCTGAGATCGTAAAACCTATGTATGATTCAAGACCGATGTGGTGGATTACCAGAGAAATTGCAAAAAGACTGGATCTCGGCGAGTACTTCCCATGGGAAGATATTGAGGAGGCGGAGCGAAACCAACTGGCAGGGACCCCGTGGTCCTATGACGAGCTGAAGGAAAAGGGCTTTCTTATTACAGATGAGACGGAGTATTATAAATATAAGAAATGGGGCTCATTTAATACCCCTGACGGTTACGGTTCGTCCGGCAAGACAACCACGGGGAAATATAATTTTCTAAATACCATTGCAGAGGAGAAGGGGATAGATCCTCTTCCGGACTATAAGGAACCTGATCCGGACCTTGCCCCGGATAAGGAATATCCGTTCATCTTCGGGAACTTCAGATTCTTCACCCACGAGCACTCCTCTACCTTCAACAATGTCCAGTTGATGAAGACCAATCCCACGAACGTACTATGGATCAACCAGCTGGATGCCCAGGAGAAAGGGATAAGCGAGGGCGATAAGGTAAAACTGACATCTCCATGGGGTGAGATAGAGATAAAGGCTCATCCTACGTGGGAGATCATGCGCGGAGTGCTTGCCTCAGGCGGCGGCTTCGGCCATGCCAGAGGACTGGAGGGTGATCCCAAGTTCCCGGAATTCGGGGGGGTCAATACCCCGGGGATCATGAAGCCCAATTGCACGGAAGATGTGGGCGGCACACCCCCATTTAAATACATAAAGACAAAGATCGAAAAAGTCTAAAGATCGAAGCGTCAAAAGGGCTTCCCCGTGTATGAGGGGAGGCCCTTTTTTTATCTTTGGACTCCTTTTTGAAAAGATTCATCTGCCTGTTGTAACTGGATGCTTGAATGTATAATTTCAAAGATTAATTCAGGCCTTCAGGTCGTTAATATCAATACTGAAGAAGGTGTTTCTGATGTCCATAGTCCTTTTGTGCCTAGGCATAGGCCTCGTTTCATTTGTTTTAACCATGGTTGGGTTGGGCGGTGGTCTCATATTTTCGCCCCTTTTCATACTACTGGGCTTTCCACTTTCAACTGCTCTTTCCGCCTCTCTATTCCTGAACGGGACAGCCGCCGTGTCAGCGGCAATAACCTTTTTCCGAAAAAAGATGGTGGATGTGAAGATAGGTCTTCCTCTTCTTATCACCTCCTGTCTTTTCGCACCGCTGGGTGCCATGATATCAAACAGGATCAACATGAGGCTGTTTATCATCATGTTGACTCTTGTGATACTGATCGCCGCCGCAAGGATGCTTTTTTCGAAAAAGGCTGAAGAGGCAAGAATTGAGATAGGAAATGCCAGAAGGATCCTGGGGGGAGGAGCCATAGGTGTGGTGATAGGTTTTATGGCGGGTCTTTTTGGTATCGGAGGTGGGGTATTTGTTCTGCCTCTACTTATTTATATGCTTAAGGTGCCGACAAAGACAGCTGCGGCAACCTCCATCTTTATTGTGATATTTTCATCCTTCAGCGGGTTTATAGCGCATCTGTCACTGGCCGATATCGACTGGAAATTCGTTCTCCTGGCGGCCCTGTTTTCTATTATCGGCGGGCAGGCAGGCTCCATGGTAATGGCTGAAAAATTAAAGGGGCCGACTGTGCGCAGAATTTTCGGGGTGATATTAATCCTTTTTGCCCTGAAACTTGTTCAAAAGGGGTTTTTCTGATTGAGTTCTATCTTTAGAAATGGATTGTGTCACTTTCAGCGGAATATGGGGACAGAGGAGGATCTAGGATTTTGATTCGGATGCTTGTTCGGACGCAACAGGGCTTTTTTCAGGGTGTCTTTTCCTGTATATCCTCTTGGTCGCTGCCCATGCTATATAGAAAAGTATGATTGAGACGATAAAAAAGAAGACCGAGCCCATTAAAATGGGTTCCACCTCCGAGCCCCCCAGCCTGAAGATATAACTGCGGCCAAACATCCTTTTCAACATCTCCGGGTTATAGCTTTCGTTTACATATGCCACCATGATAAGAACGGGTAGATATTTTGTGGCAATGCCGTTGAGAAAACCTTCAAGAAAATAGTCGTAATACACCCTGTTCAATCTGGCCTGATCGATATTCTTGGAGAGAAGCTTTGCCTTATCACGGTCTTCACATTTCATGGCCTCCTGCCTCAGATCATGCCAGTGGATAAATTCTTTCTCCAGTTTTTTGAGACGTTTTGTCTTGTAGAGTCTTGTAAGGAGCTTTGTCAAAAGCACTGTCAGAAGGGCGATAATGGCTATGGTAAATGCAGGGCCGAGCAGATGCAGAGGTGAAAAGAGGTTGTCCATAAGCCCTCTTGCAAAATAAATAAGGTCCAAAATCTTGAACCATATAACATCAAATAAATTTTCCATCAGCCTGTTTTGATCCTAAAAAGCAAGGGGAAGGAAACAATCCCTTCCCCTTTATCTAGATTAGCCTAATGCCTTTTCTTAGATCCAGATCTCGATCTTGAAGAAGCGGAAGAAAAGGAAGAAAAGGACGATTGCGAGTGTCCATTTCAGGGTTATTTCGCTAAAGAGTTTCTGCAGACGGCTTCCTATCATACCACCGGCGAAACCACCTATGATGATCGCAATGGCAAGCCAGAGATCAGGCCAGTAGCCGTTCATCATATAACCTATGAATGAGCCCACACTGCTGAAGGATGTTCCGATAAGCGAAATAGGCACGGCAACGTACATGGGAAGGGCTCCCAGGGTGGTCATGGCGGGCACTAGAAGGAATCCGCCGCCGATACCGAAACTCCTTGAGACAATACCGATAGCTAGACCCAAGATTCCAAAAAGGAGCGGATTGATGGTGAATTCCTCACCCCAGAACTTGAACCTGTAATCGGTCAGCCCTGTTTTGACAGGCTCGATCTTGCCCATCTCTGCGGATCTTCCCTCTGCCTTGGCCTTTGCCACCTCTTCGTTGAATTTCTTGACCATGGCCTTGATGTTCTTTCTCTTTTCCATGACCTTGGGCGAAAGCTCAAACAGGGTCCTGATGCCCATAAGCACTACCAGTACGGCCAGCCATTCCTTATAGGCCTTCATGGGCAGATATTGGGTCGCGTATTTGCCGAGCCAGATAGAGCCTACGAGAATACCTACGCCAAAGGAGATTCCTACCGGCCAGGCAACGCGCTTTTCAACTACCGCATAACGGTAAAAGGAGCCCAGGGGTGCAAAAAGGGTAAGTGCAATATTCGAGGATCGAAGTACGTTGGCCGCGTTGATACCTACCGGACCGGCGGTCTGTACGATCATGACCTGGAAGGCGGCCATGAGCATCCCGCCTGCTGCGCCGATAAGAGTAAAAAAGGCGCCTACGAGGGTCGCTCCTATTATGATCCAGATCGGGTTCATATAACGGCAGCCCCTTGAGAGCCAGAATCCGTTTTTCGCGAGCGTGAAAGAGCCCTCTTTTTTGCCGTTTACAAAGTAATCGAACTTGGTGTCTGGCGGTGTGTGTCTATAGGACTTAAAGGAGGCGGTGTATTTGCCGGTCTTCTTGTCAAGTTTGATGGACGTGCCTTTATCCCAGTATTTTCCGCTTGTCCCATGGTCTGTAAGAACACTTCTTGCAAAGATAGTGATTTTACCCTTTTTTGAGCCTTCCTTGGTAACAGTATTAATTCCGAAACCCTTCTCATGGCAGTATTTCATGAAATTCCATTGTTCCTGGCTCTTGACGGGGCCGAGCATCGCCTTTGCCTGATCGTCCAGCTTATCGAACTTTGAGAGCTTGAACATCGTGGTCTTGTAGATTCCACCCAGGAAGGAAGGTCCACCGAATTTTTTGTCAACAACCTTGCCGAATTTTTCAGGGTTGTTGGTCAGGATGTAGAAAAGGGGCGGCACTTGGGTGTCGTTTGTGAAACCAACCTTTTTAGTGTCCTTTTTGAATGTCTTTACCTCATGAGGGCCGCTTGACTGCTTTGGCGCAAACATTTCCTGCATGGCAACAGTAACAAAGATGTCCTGGCCAGGATGAATCGTACCCTCAAAGGTAATTACATCACCCGCCTTGTACTCTTTGTTTACTGCAAAAGAGTTACCGGCAGGTATTGAAATAAATGCTGCTATAAATAGTAGCACAAAAAACAGAGACCATATTCTTTTCATCTCCTCCTCCTTGAGTTGTGGTTGATCTTTAAATGGAGCACATGACATCTCGCCTAAATGCACATCATTAAAACAATATGACCAGACAGTTTTTACCTCCTTTCACAAAGTTTTATTCGCTTTTTTGATTTTTGAATATTTTATTGCCAGAAGTGCGCCCAGCCCACTGAAAGGCATTCCGATTATCAGAAAAAGTATAAGATCCAATCCATAAAAGATACATCCGTCCGTTCGATATAAAAACATTATGTTCAGGACAATCCATGTAATCAGAACCTTTACCGCTCCTGCAACAAGGGCATATGTGAACTTGTGGGAAAATAAATCTTGAGTTCTGTTAAGCAGAGAATAGCCTGTTACCGCCGAGTTGAAACCTATTGCCCATGGAACTATTTTAACGGCAAGAGAAAGTGGAAACAGGGCAGTAGATAGGAAAAATATCAAGATGGTGCCCAGCACTCCCTCACAAATCGAATAAGCCACTTTTCCAAAAAGAGGTAAGCTGTCTGCAAATGAAATAACCCGAGTTTTCATCAAATTTTAAGCCTGATGACCGGTTTGAAAAGGTATCATCAATTATTTGCACATTTTTCCACGCAGGCTAAATCATAAAACGGCAAATCAACTGATGAGGCTTTTCGTGTGTCTAAAATAGAACAGATGTAAGGGTAAAAAAATAATTCAAATTAGGTGTTTACCTAAATTACCAATTAAATTAATCCTTTATCTATAGCAATCCCGCCTTATTACCTTGCGATAACTTTTGCTCAGAGAGTGTTTTTAAGGTCGTTGTTTATGAATTATTTTATAACGCGATGGAAAAACTTATATGCTGAAATAAAAAAGTTGTCTAAATTTCTCAACATTATGGTGGATACCGTTTCCCATTTAACCTTTGAATCGGGAAAGGTTTTTTTAACAATATAGCGTTTTTACTTTTAGCTTTTTGTCACAAATGATATAAGTCCTCTTTAATATAAAGCCATTCCCAAAATTGACCTATATGTCAAAATCCTTCTACTATTTATGATGAATATTAGCGTTATTTAGTCAATCCCTATACACCTAAGAAATCTGCAATGTCAATACAAATTTAAATTTGAGGCTTCCGTAGACTTACATAAAAAAACATCCCACAGGCATATCCTGAAACAAACCCCCGGTGAAATGTTTTCCTATGAGGATAGAATCGGCAGAGGTAAAAAACTTGATGTCTTTTTCTGTTTGTCAGTCCTTCGACTTTCCAACTTCTGAAAAGTCCTGTTTGCTGTCTGTGCGATCCACTCAGATAAGTTGCGATATAATGGGAACTTATCCTTTAACATCACTAAAAGGGTATCTGAATTGTAATAATATCAGACAGATCAAAGGGCCTTCTACCTGGACCTATGTACCGCAATAAAATATATTATACTATCAAATTTTGTTTTATTGTAAGTAAACATAGATCTATACTTGACAAGTTAAATATTAATAGAGGCCATTTTATGAAAAAGTTGTTGCAAGGTTTAAAGATCTTTTTGCCTTTGATCCTTTTTCAGGGTGTTGTTCTCGGGTGCGCATCCATATCTGATATCAAGATAAATTATCAGCTCCCGATAAAGAAACCTCAACTGGAGGGGAAAGGGGTTGTTCTAACAATTTCAGACATTCGTCATGATCGCGAAATACTCACTCCGATTGCAAAGAAAGAGCTGAAAAATTTCTCAGGAGGCCTCTCTTTAAGCGTATCACAGCCTAATCAAACAGGATATGTGGTGGGTATTTTTGAGATGAAACGAATTTTAAGTGAGGTGTTCAAAAAAAGACTTGAAAATGAGGGTCTCGAAGTGCGCCAAGACTCAAAATGCAGACTTGATGTTGAGATAGCATTAATCGAATTTTTGATAGATATTGTGGATAGAAACTGGGTGGTAAAAATGGCCTATGAGGCGAGGCTTAATGTCGATGGGAAGACTGCGGTTACACGCAAAATAGGCGGGGAAGCAGAGCGTTTGAGGCTTGTCGGAACCGGGTCACTGGATACTGTTTTAAGTGAGATATTTACAGATCTTGTAAACAGGCTCGACTTTGTTTCGTTTTTTGATGGCTATACCGACTGAATAGCCTTGATTGTCCATTAGGATAATTTGGGATTATTCCTTTGACAATGCTTTATCTTTGCAATTATAAAATGTTGGGTAGTGAAGACCCAAATATGAGAACAAGTCAAACGGCGCCTAATTTTCTTGTAATAAAAACCAGGAGTTGATGGCCTCGTGAAAGGTCCAAATGTCCCGCCTTCGGCGGGATTATGTTTTATTTTTTGTTACTGTATTTGAGTCTTATTCATAAGGAGTCGAAAGGTATTTCCCGCATGGGCGGGAGGATTTTTTATTTTTTTTCAGATGCATCGGATTTTGTCGCAACAGCGTAGAGATTTCATGCAATACCCGTATGGAAAATAAACCTCCCTGCCGGCAGATCAGCGGGATTTCAAACGGCAATGTCCATGATCACACCCGGGGGCGGGGGAGCAAATTTGTTTTATGAATCACAGCAATAAAATATTGGATAAGCATCAGGGCCATTTTAAACGCATTGACGAAAGTCTAAAGGAAGTTCTGAGTTCCAAGGTACCTCTTATCGAAGAGATCGTAGCTCATACCCTTTCCGGAAGAGGAAAGAGGCTTCGACCGCTTTTTTTTGTGCTTTCCTGTGAAATCTGTGACTATCATGGCGAAGATGTTTACCCCCTTTCAACCATCTTTGAATGTATTCACGATGCCTCGCTGCTGCATGACGATGTGCTGGACAACGCAGATGTTAGAAGAAAGAAACCCTCTGCGAACAACCTGTGGGGTAATTATTCCGCAGTGCTGGTTGGTGACTATATATTTTCCAAATCAAGTGCAGTCGCCTTTGCTGCGAACGACTTCAAGTTTTTAAAGAAGATAATCGAATCCACCACCCTGATGACTGAAGGGCAGATCTATGAATTTATGCACACGGGAGATTGGAAAACAAGCAGAGAGGAATACATGGAAATCATCTCAGCAAAAACAGCCGCGCTCATATCTGCGGCTTGTGCGTGCGGGGCACTGGTTTCCGATGCTGATGAAGAGAAGGTAAAATGCCTTGGGCAGTTCGGGAGAAACGTGGGTATATCCTTTCAATTAATAGATGACCTTTTGGACTATACTTCCTCTCAGGAGGTCTTTGGAAAACCTGTGGGCAAAGATTTTCAGGAAGGTAAGATAACTCTTCCTCTGATCTATTCTCTCCCCAGGTTTGACAGCACTGAGAGGAGGTATGTTGAAGAATTGCTGAACTCCGGGGAATGGACTCAAGAGGAAGCGCTTGAAGTGGTAGATCTGGTGAGAAAAACCGGGTGCCTCCAAGATATAAGGGATGAGGCGAGGGCCTTTGGAGAAAAGGCTGAACAGAATCTTAAAGAATTCCCTGACTCTCCTGCAAAAAAAAATCTCATTGAATTGAAACAATATGTAATAGACAGAGATTTTTGATAACCTTCCAAAAGGATCGATCTTAAAGTAGACTTCAAGCAAATTAATAACCCAGCGCCAGCCTCATCCCTTATCTTAAGAGCGAAACAGGGCCATGGCTCATCTCTTTGACCTGAAAGATATGAGAAACGATTAAAGCTGCAGCAAATTAGGCAGTTAAAGGTAACGTGCCCGTCAGGCCTTTACATCCTGCAAAAAAAACTGACATCAGTCAAGGAGCCTTTGGTATTGCTTTATCAAGTGCTATAAAAGAAGTAGTGAGTATTTTGGGGGTATTATATGCCCCGCTGTTATCGCCGTATCCTTGGCACATGAATTGCCTGCATTGTTATGTCGGAGAATACATTTTTTATAGTGTCTTATTTTCAGAGAAAGAATTTTCTTGAACGAGAGATTAATCATAATCACAGAAAACTGGAACAAGGAGGTGTATGAGGTGGAAGAAAGAGATGTCATGGAGGTTGATGTGGTTTTTGTTGGGGGGGGGATAGCTTCCCTGAGTGGTGCGTTGCACCTTTCAAATCTTATAAAAAGACATAACGAGGATGTGAAAAACGGTAAAGAGGGTGAATCTTTTGATGAGATAATGATTGCGGTACTTGAAAAGGGGGCCTATGTCGGTGCTCATTCAATATCAGGTGCGGTTATGGATCCTGTTGCGCTTAAAGAGCTCGTTCCTGATTTTCTTGAAAAAGGTGCCCCATTGGAAAGCGAGGTAATCAAGGAGAAGGTGTGTCTTCTGACCGCCAAGGGAATGATAAAATCTCCCATCACTCCACCACCTCTTAACAATCATGGCAATTATGTGGTTTCTCTATCCAAATTGACCGAGTGGATGGGGAAAATTGTGGAAGAAAACGGTGTTGACATCTTCCCCGGCTTTTCAGGCACAGAGGTGCTTTATGAGAATGAATCGGTGGCGGGTGTAAGGACAGGGGACAAGGGCATTGATGCGGATGGAACCAAAAAGGGTAATTTTGAACCTGGAATTGATCTCAAGGCAAAAGTAACCGTTTTTGGAGAAGGATCAAGGGGCAGTCTTACAAAGTCTCTGATAGATAAGTTCAGACTTGATGCGGATAAAAATCCACAGAACTATGTCGTAGGTGCAAAAGAGGTATGGGAGATACCGGAGGGAAGGATGGCGCCTGGAGAGGTTGTCCATACCATGGGTTATCCTCATAAAAATGATACCTATGGCGGGGGATTTATCTATGGCATGAAAGACAATAAGGTCTCCATAGGTCTGCTGACAGGATTGGACTATAGTGATCCATATCTGGATCCTCATCTTCAGTTTCAGAAATTTAAACTTCACCCCTTTGTCAAAGGCTTGCTGGAAGGGGGCAAACTTGTTCAGTACGGGGCAAAAACCGCTCCTGTAGGAGGGTATTTTTCCATACCAAAGCTGACCGTTGATGGGGGGCTTATTATAGGCGACTCCGCCAGTCTGTTTATAAGCCAGAAGATAAAAGGCGTTCATTCAGTAATGAAATCCGGGATGCTTGCAGCCGAATCGGTGTTCCAGTCGCTGCTTGAAAAAAATTACTCAGATTCGCGGCTTTCCATATATGAAAAGAGACTTTATGAGAGCTACATAGGCAAAGAACTCTACAAGGTCCGCAATTTTCACCAGGCGTTTCATAAAGGCCTCTGGGGAGGGTTGATAAAAGGCGGGATGCAATATCTCCTGGGTGGAAGAATTCTAAAAAACAGGCTTTATTCAGAACCTGATTCCACTCATTTAAGAAAGGTGAAAGACCTGTACGGGACATCTGAACCGACAGACGAACAAAAGGGACTTATGAAATTTGACGGCCGGCTGACCTTTGACAAGGAGACCGATGTGTATTACTCGGCCACCACGCATGAAGAAAAGCAGCCTGCTCATCTGAGGATAAAAGACCTTAACCTCTGTTATACAAAATGCATGGAAGAATATCAGAATCCATGCCTAAGATTCTGTCCAGCCAATGTTTATGAGATGGAAGTGGAAGAATCTTCCGGAAATCCCCGTATGAAGATCAACTTTTCAAACTGTCTGCATTGCAAGACCTGCGATGTCAAAGATCCTTATGAAAACATAACATGGGTTCCTCCTGAAGGCGGTGGAGGTCCCAAATATAATATGGTGTGATATATCGGCATCGGCTGTTTCATGAAATGGATAACTTCCCGCCTTGGGGTGGAACTTTCCAGTCTGCCGCCTCAAAGTTGACCTTTTGCGAATGGATCAGCATTAGGGCATTAAAAAAATGAACAGATAAATAAATTTTAAAAGGGGATATAAGGGGCAGTCTAAAATGTTTGGTGCCCCTTTCCTTTTCTAAACATAGATCGATAAGACGGTTCCCTTAATTTTGAAGTCAAGATGCCGTCATTTCAAGCCTTTCTGTAATAACTGCTGTGTGCTTTTTGAAAATAGTGCTTGTCTGGGCCATGAAATTATATATTATAAAAAGTTATCGTTTTAATGAACTGCCTGCTCCATCTTTTTGTCCAAGGGATTTTATCTGAATGTCTGCAAGCTATAAGGAGTAGCAATGCCTAAACTTTTGCTTATAAACGACACTCAGGATCTCGTTCGATCGCTTTCTCAGCATGATTCGCTTATTTTACGGTTAATAGAGATTTCCTCAGGTTCAGAAGATCAGATCCACAGTGAAGTGACCAGTGAATATCCCGATCTAATATTAGTAGGGCCTTCTCAAGGCAATGCGGTCGTCAAAAAAATATGTAAAGAGCTTGAATTAAGAGATGAGACTTCCTGCATCCCTTTGATAATAGTCTGCCCAAAGCATGAAGGCTCTGAATATTATCCCGAGCTTTCTGCTTGCGGTGCGGACAGTTTCCTTCATACACCCATCGAAAATGACGAGCTGATGGCGCAGATAAGTGCCATGCTCAGGATTAAGGATAAGAATGATCGTCTGATCAGAGAAAAGAATGAACTTGAAACTCTCTTAGAGGAAAAAAACACGATCCTGGGGGAACGAACATATGATCTCGGCAAACGCGTCAAGGAATTAAACTGCCTCTACAGCATTTCCAAGCTTCGGGAAAGACCGGGTATCTCGATAGAGGAGATCCTTGCCGAGGTGGCGGAGCTTATCCCCTCTTCCTGGCAGTATTCCGATATAACCTGCGCCAGAATAATAATGGGTTATCAGGAATTCAAGACGGAAAATTTCATAGAAACTCCCTGGAGGCAGAGCTGCGATATAACGGTGAATGGTGAATGGGCAGGCACGCTTGAGGTCTATTACCTTGTAAAACCTGAAAGTGGCGGTGGTTTTTTTCTCAAGGAGGAAAGCGATCTGCTGGGTGCTATTGCAGAGCGGCTGGGTAAGATTGCCGAAAGGGTCAGGGCGGAGGATGCACTCAGGCTTGAAAGCAAAAATATACTGAACATACTCAAATCAATGGAAGATCTTGTGTATAAGGTTAATGAGCAATACGAGATCGAATATGTGAATCCCGCTCTCGAACATGAATTCGGCCCGGCTCAGGGAAGGGTCTGTTACGAGTATTTTCGGGAAAACAAAACTCCCTGTTCAGACTGCAAATTGGATGCGGTATTCGGAGGAAAGACAGTCAGGCGGGAATGGGTTTTTCCCAGGAACGGAAAAATCTATGATGTGCTTGATACTCCCCTTAGAAACCCGGATGGAAGCCTTTCCAAGTTGTCTATATTGAGGGATGTCACTGCCCTTAAAAATGCTCAGAAAGACCTTGAAGAAAGAGAAATGCTTTACCGGAATGTCACTGAATTTATAGCGGAAGGGGCTGTAATGGTGCAGGGAGGAAAGATCCTTTTCGCAAACAATACATTTGCCGATATGTTCGGCTGTCAGAACTCTAAAGAGTTGGACGGTGTGGAGATAACAGACTTTTTTGACAAGGATTTCAGAGAGCTTTTCAGAAGAGTTTTTGATGCCTCTGAAAACGATGAGGATCTTGGTTCAACACTTAGGGGAATAGGTGTAAGCAGAGAGGGCAGGAAGTTTTGGGTCTCCACAAACAGGAGCATAATAAGCCTGAAAACCGGTGCTGCGATTCTTGCAGCAATAAGAGATGATACTGAACAGGTCATGTGGGAAAGATCCATGCAGGAAGAGACCGATTACCTGCGACGAGAGAATATCAAACTGAGATCCTCAATAAAGGAGAGGTATCGTTTTGGAGAAATAATAGGCAAGAGTCGTCCCATGCAGGAGGTATATGAACTTATTTTGAGGGCCGCGGGTTCGGAGGCTAATGTCCTGATCCTGGGGGAATCAGGTACTGGCAAAGAGCTGGTGGCCAGAGCGGTTCATGAAATGAGTTCAAGGGGGGATAATTCGTTCGTCCCTGTCAATTGTGGGGCTATTCCGGAAAATCTGGTGGAAAGCGAGTTTTTCGGACACGTCAAAGGGGCTTTTACCGGCGCTCATATCAACAAAACAGGTTATCTCCACACAGCCGACGGCGGGACCCTGTTCCTGGACGAGGTGGGGGAGCTTGGTCTGACTATGCAGGTAAAGTTGCTCAGGGCCCTTGAAAGCGGTGAATACAACCCCGTAGGTGACACAAAACTTCAAAGGTCTCATGCAAGGATAATTGCAGCTACGAACAGAGACTTTTCAGCCATGGTTGCAGAAGGCAAATTAAGACAGGATTTTTATTATCGTATAAGTGTTCTTCCGATTGTACTGCCCCCCCTGAGGGAGAAAAAAGAGGATATCCCGCTACTTGTCGAGCATTTCCTCGGGATGTATTGCAAGGATAAGAAAATCCCAACCATACCGGGTAAGATCATGGAGGTGTTGAACAATCATGACTGGCCGGGTAACGTCCGTGAACTTCAGAGTGTGATACAGCGTTATCTGGCTGTAGGAAATTTCCATTTCCTTAAAATAAACGGACTTCATGAAAAGATGGAAGAAGACGTATATCCCGATGTCGAACCTGAGATAGCGGATCTAAAAGAGGCGACACTTAATTTTGAGAGACGCTATATCTTGGCCGCATTAAACAAAAGGTCATGGAAAAGAGGAAGAGTTGCTGCTGAACTTGGGATTGATCCAAAGACCCTTTATGTAAAGATGAAAAAAATCGGGCTTTCCTGACCTTAAATCGGGCTTACAAGCCCGATTTAAGGTTCTTTAAGTATTTCAGCTATATATGGCATTATTTTCTTTCCTTTAAGGTTTTTACGCCCGACATCCCATTCCATTTATTTCCCCCTGACTTGCGCATCAAAACCAGATAATAAGTTATATCATGAGCTTAAGCCGCTCGGTTTAAGTTGGCATGCATGTTGCCTTATATAGTGGAGTCAACATGATCTCACATTTGTATTAAATTACGGCATTAAAAGTATGAATGTTTTGGTAGTAGATAATAATGTCCCTGCCTTGTTAACGATAGTTGGTCTGATTCGGGGATGGGGCTATAAGGCCGAAATGTCTGAAACCGGCTGGGAAACCCTTGACAAGATAAGAAAAGGGTCGTTTGATTTGGTTCTCATGGATGTCTCGGTGCCGGATATGTCTGTGCAGGAATTGATCAGGGGGATCAAGGAACTGAATCCCCGGCTGGGCATTGTCACCATGACCGAAAAGAGTACGGAAGAACTCGAAAGGGGAATCAGGACCCTGGGAATTATCTACTACATGTCAAAACCGGTAAGTGAGGAACATCTTAAGGAGATCCTGGATCACATCTCTATAAGAAAATCGGTCCATACAGAATAAATGTCGTTTGTTTCGGAAGTTTAGCCTTAAATATTAATCATTTGCCATCTGATCAGATTTTCTATTGCAGGTTCAGGCAAAATATGAAAGGAGGATTTTTTATGGCAGGACTTATCCCACCCCATGGAAAGGAAGAAAGGTTGATGCCCTTATTGCTTGCAGGTAGCGACCTTGAAAGGGAGCTTGAAAGGGCCAAAGGGCTCAAGCAGATCAAAATGACCTCAAGAGAGACCTCTGATCTGATCATGATGGGCATCGGCGCCTTTACACCACTCACCGGATTTATGACCAAGTCTGACTGGCAGGGCGTCTGCGACAATTTCACTATGGCAAATGGAACCTTCTGGCCGATCCCTATAACGCTTTCAACCGATGATGAGGAGGTAAAACAGGGGGATGAAGCGGCATTGGTGGATACCGAAACTGGAACAACCATAGCGACCATGAAGGTAACTGAAAAATATGAGATAGACAAAGAACACGAATGCATGAAGGTCTTTACTACGTCAGACAGCGAGCATCCCGGCGTAGAAAAGGTCATGGCCCAGAGCAAATACAATCTCGCGGGTCCGGTCAAGGTGGTGAGCGAGAGCTATTACCCTGAGCAGTTCAAAGGACTCTATCACAGACCGGCCGAATCAAGGAAGATCTTTGAGGAAATGGGCTGGTCAAGGGTGGCCGCCCTTCAGCTCAGGAACCCGATGCATCGGTCTCACGAATTTCTAGCCAAAATCGCTGTAGAGGTGATGGACGGGGTCTATATCCATCAACTGGTCGGCAAACTCAAACCTGGCGATATCCCGGCCGATGTAAGGGTTAAGGCCATCCAGGCGCTTGTGGATAACTGGTTCGTAGAAGGCACTGTCGTGCAGGGCGGTTATCCTATGGAGATGAGGTACGCCGGTCCCAGAGAGGCACTTCTGCATGCTGTATTCAGACAGAACTACGGTTGCAGCCATATGATTATAGGCCGCGATCATGCAGGAGTCGGTGATTATTACGGTCCCTTTGATGCACAGAAGATATTCGATCAGATACCTGCCGGTGGCCTCAAATGTGAAAATCTCAATATAGACTGGACCTTTTATTGCTACAAATGCGGCGGCATGGCTTCCATGAAGACATGTCCGCACGGGAAGGATGACAGGCTGCTTCTGTCAGGTACCATGGTGAGGAAGACCCTTAGTGAAGGCGGAGACCTCCCCCCGGAATTTTCAAGGCCGGAAGTAGTCAGTATCCTGCAGGATTATTACCAGAATCTTGAAGAAAAGGTGGAGATCAAACTGCACGGTGCCGCTACCGGTGAAGTTAAGAAATAAAAAAACATTTTAATCAGCAAAAACAATGGCTTGTATACAACAATCGTTATTTGTTTTTCCTGCAAAATTAAGAAAGAAAGGAGGTGCGCCAAGGATTCATAGTTTTCCCAGATAGAAAGATTGAATACTTTTAATATGTTAAACCAGGAGGTGTTATAATGCCAAGTTATGTTATTGTGGAAAAATGCGATGGTTGTAAGGGGCAGGACAAGACCGCATGCATGTATATTTGCCCCAACGACCTCATGGTGCTTGATACGGAGACCATGAAGGCATATAACCGTGATCCTTCCATGTGCTGGGAATGTCAGTGTTGCGTTAAGATCTGCCCTCAGCAGGCTATGGATGTCAGGGGGTATGCCGATTTTATTCCCCTTGGAGCAAGCTGCACGCCGCTTCGGGGTTCTCAGGATATTATGTGGACGGTCAAGTTCAGGGATGGTTCAATCAAAAGGTTTAAGTTCCCCATAAGGACCAATGCCGAAGGAACGGCTGATCCTCTGGGTGGATATGGCACTCATGATGACCTCAAATCTGAGGCCCTGGCAACCGAACCTGAGTCACTGGGACTTGATGCGGTACCCACAATATAGGTGAGAAGGAGGTAAAAATATGGCAAATTATGAGACAGTAGTAGTTAATACCGACCTCCTGATTGTAGGCGGTGGATTCGCTGCATGCGGTGCTGCCACAGAGGCCGCTTACTGGGCCAAGAAGAACGGCCTTAAGGTCGTTATGGTAGACAAGGCCGCAACCGACAGGAGCGGAGCGGTGGCGATGGGCCTTTCTGCAATCAATCAGTATGTCGGAATAAGAGACGGTGACAATACCGCCGAGGATTATGTCCGCTATGTCCGTCAGGACCTGATGGGTGTTTCCAGGGAAGACCTGGTGTTCAATATCGCACGACACGTCGATTCCACGGTGCATCTCTTTGAAAAATGGGGCCTCAAGATATGGACCGATGAAGAGGGTAAGTATGTGCATGAAGGACGCTGGCAGCTAATGATAAATGGTGAGTCATATAAGATTATCATTGCAGAGGCTGCAAAGAACGCTATCGCGGATGCAGGCGGTGAGCTCTACGAGAGGATCTTTGTTGTGGAACCTCTTATGGATGGTAACAAATGCGTGGGAGCGGTCGGATTCAGCACCCGTGAAGAAAAGTTCTATGTCTTCAAGGCCAAGGCCACTGTCATAGCAGCAGGTGGTGCTGTTCATGTATTCCGTCCCAGGTCTGTCGGTGAGGGTTTCGGGCGTTCCTGGTATCCTCCCTTCAACACAGGTTCGAGTGCCTATTTCACGATGAAGGCGGGTGCGGAGATGACCTGTCAGGAAGTGCGTTTTATTCCTGTAAGGTTCAAGGACGCGTACGGCCCCGTTGGTGCCTGGTTCCTGCTCTTTAAATCAAGGGCTATAAGCGCCGAGGGCGGCGAGTATATGGTAGAAAGAAGGGATGAGCTCAATAACTGGGCTCCCTATGGACTGGCAAAGCCTATCCCTGCAAATCTGAGAAATTATCTCGGTATGCTTGATACGGATGCCGGCCTTGGTCCCCTGTATATGGAGACCGATGAGGCCATAGGAAAACTGGCCGATGCCTACAAGGATGATCCGAAGGCCTTCAAAAAGAAGATGAAAGAGCTGGAGGTTGAGGCATGGGAGGATTTTCTTGATATGACGATATCCCAGGCACACCTCTGGGCCGCACAAAATGTAAAACCTGAAGAAAAGCATTCCGAAATCGCAGCCTGTGAACCCTACTTCATAGGATCACACTCCGGAGCATCCGGCGCTTGGGTAAGCGGTCCCGAAGACATAGATACCCCATACAAGTGGGGATACGCCAACATGTGCACTGTGGACGGACTTTTTGCTGCCGGCGACGCCTCAGGCGCCTCCAGTCATAAGTTCTCTTCAGGTTCCCATGCGGAGGGCAGAATCGCAGGAAAATCCGCTATAAAATATATCGTTGAAAAGGGAAGTGATCCCAGTGTGGATGCGGCAAAGTTGGAAGAACTGAAGGCCAAGATCCTGGCTCCTATGGATCTTTTCCAGTCGCACTGCAAGGAAACCACCGTGCCTGAGGTGAATCCCAACTATATCATGCCGATGCAGTTTATGCATCGTCTCCAGAAAATCATGGACGAATATGCAGGTGGCGTGACTTCTGCGTTCAAGACCAGCAAGGCCCTTCTGGAAAGGGCGATGGAACTGTTCGTTTATCTTAAAGAGGACTCTGAAAAACTGGGTGCAAGGGATGTTTATGACCTTGAAAGATGCTGGGAGAACATTCACCGTATGTGGCAGGGTGAGTCCCATGTCAGGACAATGCTTTTCCGCGAGGAGACAAGGTGGCCCGGCTACTACTTCAGGTCGGATACTCCCAAGATGGATGAGGATAACTGGCACTGCTTTGCAAATTGCAGGTGGGATGCCGCAACGGGAGAATGGGAAATGATCAAAAGGGATATTGTCCCTCTGCCGGGTGTATAACTGTCAATTTTTCATGATAATGCTCTGGGCACCTATTACCTGGGTGTCCGGAGCATATTTTTTATCCCTCTTACTTGCTTTCAATGACGGCGGATCTGGTCTATAGGCACACCGCATAGGGTGGCTATGGACGAAATGCGTTTTTTATAGTAAGCAGGTATTCCAAATCGCTTTAAAGGGAAAAACTACAACCTCGGAGGTGACAATGTCGGGAGTAGAGACTACAAACCAGACTATACTGGTGGTTGGAGGCGGCATGAGCGGTATCACGGCGGCTCTTGAGGCGGCCGAGGCCGGTTATGAAGTGGTGCTGATCGAAAAGATGCCTTATCTTGGAGGAAGGGTTGCGCAGCTGCATCAGTATTTCCCGAAGCTATGTCCCCCAAGTTGTGGGCTTGAGATCAACTTCAGGAGGATGAAGCAGAACCCCAGAATTCGCTTTTTTACAATGGCGGAGCCGGCAAAGATATCTGGTGTTAAAGGGGATTACGATGTGACAGTCAAAATTTCGCCCAGATATGTCACTGAAAACTGCACATGCTGCGGAAAATGCTCGGAGGTATGCGAAACAGAGATAGACAACCCGTTCAACTATGGCATGGATAAAATAAAGGCTGCCTATCTGCCGCATGAATTCGCGTTTCCTATGAGGTATGTGCTTGATCCTTCGATTGTAGGCACGGACGAGGCTGAAAAATGCAGGGATGCCTGTGAATATGATGCCATTGACTTAGAGATGAAAAAAGTCCTCTTCGATATAAAGGCGGGTGCCATTATATGGGCCGCGGGATGGGATCCCTACGACGCGTCAAAGATCGAATATTACGGATTCGGCGAATACAAGAATGTGATAACAAATGTGATGATGGAGCGTCTTGCCTCACAGGATGGACCAACTGCCGGGAAGATCCTCAGACCATCGGATGGTAATGAACCAAAGAATGTGGCCTTTATTCAATGCGCCGGTTCAAGGGATGAAAACCATCTGCCTTACTGCTCAGGAGTCTGTTGTCTGGCCTCCATGAAGCAGGCCACATACCTGAGAGAGCAATATCCCGACAGTGAGGCCACTATCTATTTTATAGATATAAGGGCCATTGATCGGCTGGAGGATTTCTATAACAGGGTCAAGGAAGATGAAAAGATTTCTTTTGTAAAGAGTAAGATAGCAATGATAACTGAGGATACTGAAACAGGGAACCTGCTCCTTGAGGGAGAGGACACGAATACGGGTGAGCAGATAAGGACAACATGCGATATGGTAGTGCTTGCCACAGGAATGGTCCCCAACGGTATCGGTATCGAACCTTCACCCGATGTTTCCTATGATGAATATGGATTTATGACTTTTGATCCGGAAAAGGCCGGTATTTACGGTGCCGGTTGTGTAAGAAGACCCACTGAGGTCGCCTCATCCGTACAGGATGGCACAGCCGCCGCTTTAAAGGCTATTCAAACAATCGCGAGGAGGTAACTCGATGGATAAAAAGACGGCAGTATACATATGCACCGGATGCGGAATTGGAGAGGCCATAGATGCGGAAAAGCTCTCCGAGGTGGCCAATGATGAATACAGCCCTGCATTATGCAAGTCACATCCCTTTCTTTGCGGACCGGAAGGTATTGAGATTATCAGGAAGGATATCGAAGGGGAAGATATAGATACTCTTATAATCGCTGCCTGCTCCCATAGGGTTAATTACGATGTGTTTGATTTTGGCCCTGAAAAGATTGTTGAGAGGGTCAATATAAGGGAGCAGGTTGCGTGGACTCAGGCTGCCATGGAGGAAGATACCCAGATGCTGGCCGAGGACAACCTCAGGATAGCCTGTACAAAGGTCAATGATATGGAATTGCCCGTTCCCTTTGAGGCTGAGGAGGGATTTTCAAAAGACATACTTGTTGTAGGAGGTGGAATAGCAGGTATGACAGCCGCTTTGGATGCGGCAAAGGCGGGATACATGGCTATCCTGGTCGAAAAGGAGGATAAGCTGGGGGGATTTCTGGGAAAATGCAAAAAACGTGTTACCATGCCATATAAGGAGATTTCTGAAACCGGCTCTGAGGATATGATAAAGCAGGTGCAGGCGAATACAAATATAAAGGTCTACACTTCATCCACTATAGCCGGTATTGAGGGGGCGCCAGGACTGTTTTCCGTAGAGATAAACTCGAATGGAGGCAGCGCAACAGAAAGGGTGGGTGCCGTAGTTCAGGCTACCGGCTGGGTACCTTATGATGCCGATAAACTGGAGCATCTGGGTTACGGCAAATTCAGAAATGTTGTCACAAACGTTGAATTCGAGCAGATTGCGGCCAATGGGGATATAACCCGACCCTCTGACGGGAAGGAGATAAAAAATGTCCTTTTTATACAGTGCGCCGGTTCAAGGGACCAGGATCATCTGCCTTATTGTTCTTCTGTATGCTGTCTTGTTTCATTGAAACATGCCTCCTATGTGAAGGAGCAGAATCCGGAGGCCGTCAATTACATCATTTATAAGGATATGCGAACGGTCGGTCAGTCTGAGGATTTTTACCGAAAGGCACAGGACGAAGGCAATATATTTATCCGAGGTGCGGTCTCAAATATCGACGAAGAAGGGGAAAAACTTTTCGTGGAGGCCGATGATGAACTTCTGGGCGAAAAGATAAAAATTGAAGATCTTGACATGGTTGTTCTTGCCGTCGGAATGGTTCCGGCCACCAAACCGGAAGTGACGCCTAAAATCAAGGCGCCTGAAGGTTCAGAGGGTGCGGATGAAGAAGGAATGATTGAGGTGGCGGCCGATTCAGGTTTTTTTGCCTCAACCACGCTCAACCTTAAATATCGTCAGGGCCCTGAACTGCCTACCCTGAAATATGGTTTCCCTGATTCTCATTTTATATGCTTTCCATATGAGACGCGAAGGACTGGTATATATGCCGCAGGGTGCGTGAGAAGGCCTATGGAGTCGGCAAAGGTTGTGGATGATGCCTCAGGCGCCGCCATGAAGGCTATTCAATGTGTTGAGGCTACTGCTCAAGGGCTGGCGGTTCACCCCAGATCGGGCGACATGTCCTATCCTGAGATAAATTTTCAGAGGTGCACACAGTGTAAGAGATGTACCGAAGAGTGCCCGTTCGGGGTCTTTAATGAGGATGAAAAGGCAAATCCGATTCCCAACCCTACCAGGTGCAGACGATGCGGGGTCTGCATGGGGGCCTGTCCCGAAAGAGTTATCTCTTTTAAGAACTACTCAGTGGGTATGATAGGAAACATGATAAAGGCGATCAATGTCCCTGAAGAGGATGAAGAAAAGCCGAGAGTCCTTGCCTTGATTTGTGAAAATGATGCCTATCCCGCCCTTGATATGGCAGGAATAAAGAGAATGAAGTGGAGCCCCTATGTGCGTTTTATCCCTGTAAGGTGCCTAGGGTCTCTCAACCTGGTGTGGATAGCCGATGCCCTTTCAAGGGGTATTGACGGGATCCTTCTTTTAGGCTGCAGGCACGGAGACGACTACCAGTGCCATTTTGTCAAGGGAAGCGAGCTTGCAAGCACAAGACTCAGCAAGGTCTCGGAGACCCTTGACAGGCTTGCCCTTGAATCTGAAAGGGTAAGGTTTGAAGAGGTCGGAATTACCGATTACGAAAAAATACCCAAGATCATCGGCGAATTCATGGAGACGATAGAGAAGGTGGGCCCCAATCCTTTTAAAGGCTGGTAGGGAAAAGGTCTATTTTTTTGATTAGGGGTCAATTTGATCTTTTCATTCGGAAATCAATAATAGAAAGAGGTCGCTTATGAAAGATGGTGTGAACTATAACCCCTCATTTACTCAGGAGGTCTTCCGTAATGTGGATTTCGGTGATGAAATAAAGATGTGCATGCAGTGCGGGGTATGCGCTGCATCATGTCCTTTGAGTCTCAAGATGGACTTTTCACCAAGGAAAATCTTCTCAATGGTAAGGGCGGGTAAAAGGGAAGAGGTTCTAGGAAGTGAGGCCATAATGCTATGCACCTCCTGCTATGCATGCCAGGTACGTTGTCCGCGAGGGATACCTGTGGTGGACGTAATGCACGGCCTGGCAAATTATGCTGTAAAACAGGGCTATGTCCCGAGAAAGGAAACCTGCGGTTTTGCCGGTGAATTCTGGAAACAGATCTATCGAATCGGCAGGATTGATGAAAAGGAACTCTCCAGGCGCTACTTTTTTCTAGAAGGATTTTTCCAGGGGCTTAAAAAGACCCTGGAGATGATGGACATGGGTATAGTGATGTTTTTGCACAAGAGGATGAAACTTCTGCCTGAGAAAAAGATCAAGGGTATCGATTCTCTGAGAAGGATGCTTGATAAGGCCGGGGAAATAGGGAAGGGAGGTGGCGGGTCATGAAATATTTTCTTTACTGGGGTTGCGCCCTTGAAGCGAGTGGTTCTAATTTTTTGGCCTCCCTGAAGCCTGCCTGTAAAAGTCTGGGAATGGAGTTTGAGGAGATAGACGACTGGAATTGTTGTGGCGCCAGTATCTCCTATGTGGGTGCGAATGACCTTTCCATTAAGGTACTAAACGCGCGTAACCTGGCCCTTGCAGAGACGAAGGGGGATTACGATATAGTCGCGCCATGCAGTTCCTGTTACATCCAGATGAATAAGGTAAATCATGAGATTCAGGAAAATGAGCAGCTTGCTTCCCAGGTAAATGAGATCCTTGCGGAAGGCGGCCTCAGTTATAAGGGAACCATCAGGGTAAGGCACATAATGGATGTGCTTTTTCACGATGTAGGAGTCGATCGCATAAGGGAAAATGTCGTCAAACCGCTTAACGGATTAAAGGTGGGAGGCTATGTCGGTTGCCAGTCGGTGCGGCCGTATGGTGAATATGACAGTGTGGAAAAGCCCGTTATACAGGATTTATTACTTGAGGCCCTGGGAATTGAGGCCGTTTCCTTTCCAAAAAAAATGCGGTGCTGCGGCTCGGGCATATTTCTTACGGAGATGGAGTATTGCTTCGGACTTGTTAGTGAAATACTTGCCGATGCCCTTTCAAACGGTGCGCAGATGGTTTCTACCGTCTGCCCGATGTGTGCAATGAATCTGGAGAACTACCAGGGTAGAATAAATAAGGCGCTGGGGACCGACTTCGACGTACCCATAGTCTATTTGACTCAACTTATGGCCGTTGCCTTTGGCCTTGACTGGAAGAAGGATGCTGCCTTGGATTACAATATAATACCCCCTGAAGGTGTTTTACATGCCTCAATCGGTTAGATAGAACGGAAATCTGTCTATTGGAGGAGTAAATGAGTGAAAAGGATATCTCCAAATGCCCGCACTGCGGAGGTGACATGAAAAGATGGGGCAATCCCTCTGATTCAACCTGGGGTACAGGCTTCCAGTGGGTATGTTTCAATGATATGTGTCCCTATTTTGTGCGCGGCTGGGATCATATGATGAAGACGCAAAATGTCAAGGCGAGCTACAGACACAGGTATAATCCGGAGACAGGAGCCAGTGGACCGCTGCCCTGCTGGTCTTATGATGCCCACAAGGATCGCATTATAGGAGATTGATGTCAGCATCCGGATAATGAGGAATCCCCAGCCCTTAATTTGGTGTCCATACAGGAAGTAAAACAGGGGCGCCAGTTGCCGGTAATAGAAAGATGGGTCCTTCAATATGAAAAAGATCGGAAGAAATGAACCGTGCCCTTGTGGCAGCGGAAAGAAATTCAAGTACTGTCATCTCGGCAGGGAGGAAGAGCTCTTTCAGAATGGGTCCGACTTTTCGATCGAGAAGAGTCGCACAATAACCTCTCTGCCTGAAGTGAAATATGGGCGCTCAATAGAGATAAAAGATTCGCTTGATATTAAGGATTTGACCGGCAGCAGGGTCGGTATAAGGTTCATAGATTTGAAGCGCTATGTTGATTTGGATGTCTCAGGTCCAACTTTTTCAAGCAATGAGGCAAAGGGTTCAGGCGGCGTAGTCGTCAATGTCTTAAAGACCAAGGAGAGCGATCCTGATAATATCTATGTAGCGATTTCCAGAAACATAGGAGACAGTTCACTGATTCACCAGACCGCTCACGTTCTTGATTATCTAGGTGGTTCCAGGCTTATTCCAGGTATCTCAAGGCCTCTGAGCTTTGAACTTGGAATTCCTGTGGAACACCTGGACCATCCGCAAGAATATGGGTTCTGGTTGGAGTATCTGCAAAAGAGATTCGATGTGCAGTTTGATGCCGATGATGCCATAATAGATTTTCTTTTCAAAGAGGATATGCTTATAAAGGGCGATGAAATCAGGAGTGGAGACGAATTTGTATTGAAATCAAAATCAGACGGTATCCTGCAGTTTTTGAACAATAAAGGAGCTGAGATAGATGCCCTTATTTGTGAATTGCCTGGTTACATCGGTTCAAGGGTGGCCAGGAAATGAGTTACTTTATATCGAAGAAGACAGAGTCATACATGCCTGGGTTTAGTAGTCCGGTTCTGAGCAGGGGAGGCCTCAAGTTTCAAGGTTTTATCTCCAAAAAGGCTGAATTTTAGCCAGAGAAAACCAAATTTTAATAACTCCAGGTCATCTGATTTAAGGGCCTCTTTCAGATCGTCTGATGCATGAAATTGTGAGAAAAAACTGCTTTCAAAAAAGAAATCTCTCAATCTGTCAGGATTATAGGAGGCCATGAAAAACATCTTAAGCCTTTTTGTCAAATCGCCTCCTCCCCTGAGCCTATTGGAAGACGAGGTTATCTCAATCCATTGAGTATTCATCTCATCATATTGCCTGATCCCCTCATGGTCGAGCCATTCATCCAGCTTCCACAAACGATTTTCTCTAAATCCCAGGCAGTGCTGTTCCCTGATTATGAAAAATTTTTCTCTTAGGCCGTTTTCTCCTTCAACTTTTGATGAAGCCCTGCCTATAGGATAAAGTCTGCATGCAGTAGGACGATCTTTATAAATAATGCACCCTTCGGGTGATACAAAAGGGCAGGTGTGAGATTCGTTATCTTCCATACGCAGCTTTACCATGGGAAAGCTGCTGTATTCAACCTTCACGGTCTCGGTGTATTTATCAAGAAAGACAGAGGAGGATATGCCAAGCCTTTTTCTTATTCTGACTATATCTAATGGGGTGAGTATGAGGCGCAGGTCTGCACAGCACCTGTTAAAACATTCAAGATATCTGTGACAGTTGAAGCGGAATGAATCGCCCTCAAAAGGAGAGAATATTTTTTCAGATTCCGATGTCTTTATTTTTGCCATAAAACCGGTATGAACCATGCCTATTCAGTCCCTGAAAACATGGCTTTCAGCCGAAAGGTTTTTACCAGTCCTAGTCCTTTATCGAGAGAGTTTTTTCCCCAAAAAGACCAAAACTGATCCATTCAAATGCAAATTTTAATAACTCCAAGTCATTTCTTTTTAGTTTTTCGATCCTGGCCGTATCAATATCGAAGCGATCCATGAATGTACTTTCAAAGATAAATTTTTTGAATTTATCCAGATTATAAAGTGCCATAAAGGTCATTTTACTGATCTGTGGGTTATCAATATCCAGTTCCTGAGAAAGAAGCTGAGATGTGATTTTTGAAAAAAGCACATTCATCTCGTCATAAACCGGAACTCCCTGCTCAATCAGCCAGTCGGATATGCGTTGTTTTCTTTCATTTTTCAGACCTTTGCACAGTGAAGGATCCGCAGTTGTGCGGAACGTACCGTCATCGTTCATGTCAAGTGGGAACACGCGGCAGGGCCAGGGTCTGTCTTGATAAACAGTGCATCCCTCCTTCGCAACAAAAGGGCACTCCTTGTTACTTCCATTCATCTTGAGCGCTACCATCGGAATCAGACGATTTTGCCTTGGTACTATGATCGCATATTTTTCGAGAAATTGCTCAGAGGTAATCCTGAGGTTATTCTTTAACCTCAAGACATCATAAGGAGTCAAAATGATGGCAACGTCTCTGCAACATTTCGTAAAGCATGGCAGTTCCGCAGAACAGGCAAAAGCAAATACATGATCCCCATCCATCCTTTCGGTTTTACTGTCAAAATCGTTATTGCTCATTACGAATTCCTTTCATGATGCTGCAAAAAGGGGTTTTAATCAAGGGCGGATTTTTCATTGGTGCGGTATCGTGTTAAGACTTGACCCGGAGTGGTTTGGGAAAAGCCGCCTCAGGGATAATTCACTTGACTAACCGGTGTGTTTCTATTTTTATTTAGGCCGAAAGTATGGCCTAGATAGACCCTGCTGTAAGAAAGTGGCCTTTTGGCAGTGCGCCACATGATGCGCTGTGGTATTAACAACAGGCCCTCGAAGGTAAAAACGGAAAGAACTCCCTTTGCGATGAAAACCGGTTAATCACCAGAGATGCTCTATAACAGCAGAAGCAGCAGCGGGTCAATCAAATTGTTCAAAAGGAGGATTACCAGAGATGAATGAAAGAACCTTGGCAATCATAAAGCCGGATGGAGTGGGCAGAAAACTTATTGGAAAGGTTATCTCCCGCATGGAAGAAGAGGGACTCAAGATATTGTCCATGAAGATGATCAATATGAGCAAGGAGCAGGCAAAGGGTTTTTATAAGGTCCATGAAGGAAAACCTTTTTATAACAGTCTTACCGAGTTCATGTCATCAGGGGCGTGCGTTGTGTTGGTGCTTGAGGGCGATGAGGCTGTTTCGCGCTACAGGAGACTTATGGGTGCTACCAATTATAAGGATGCCGAGGAGGGCACCTTAAGATATGAATTTGCCACCGACATAGAAAAAAATGTGGTGCATGGTTCTGATTCCAGGGAAAATGCTGCAATTGAGTTGGCGTATTTTTTCAGTTCTCTTGAGCTAGCGAATATATAAAGGTAGGGAAATTTTACCGGGCCTGCCGATAACGGGGCCCGGTAAAGCAGCCTGCAAAATTCGGCTGATTGCTATTTCTGTTTTTCGTCTTTCTGTGTCTTAAGCTCCTTGATTTCCTCTTTGAGGCTTTCGACCTCCTGCTGAAGGTCTTCTTTAGAGCTATCGAAATCTTCAGCGGCCTTTTTGTCTTTTATTTCTTCAAAGCCGAGATAGGCTGCCAAGGCT
>Ga0272443_10001145_pt1 | contig 41623 bp, 38 predicted proteins | sample SSMAcet12_FD_193581 | JGI IMG/M metagenome (GOLD analysis project Ga0272443, IMG submission 193581) | Marine sediment archaeal communities from Little Sippewissett salt marsh, Falmouth, MA, United States - SSM-Acet-12 | ecosystem: Environmental > Aquatic > Marine > Wetlands > Sediment ...
GGACCCCACCGACCCCACCGATCCCAGTTCAAACAGCCTGATGCTGGGATGGACCGCTCCTGAAACCAACGAAGACGGCAGCCCCCTGGAGGACCTGGCCGGGTACCGGCTCTACTACGGCAACGCACCAGGGGATTATGGGTATGCTGTTGATGTCAACGGGGCCTATACCGAAGCCGAAATCGACGGACTGGGTGACGGCACCTGGTACGTGGTTGTCACCGCCTACGACTATTTCGGGAATGAGAGCGAGAATTCCAACGAAGTCAACCACACTTTTTAACAAGACTCCTTGCAAAGCACGCTCTTTTCTGTCCTGATCCCTTCTGATCTGGGGGCCGGAGGGGGAGGATTTCCCTCTCCGGCAAAAAGATTTCAGGCTCATGAGGTCTTTCACGCCGGTCTGGTAACAAAACCGCCGGGGCATTTCAAGGTGGAAAGTCCCGAGGCAAAAGGCCGACCCGGTTTACCTTCTTTTGCCTTTCCACCTTTCACCTTCCACCTGCTCCCTGCCTTCTCCCTTCCCCCCTTGGACTCTAAACTTAAGGGATGTCAGGTTTTCTCCCATGCCCCTCGGGGCTTTCGAGGACCCCCCCTGAACTTGCCGGCGCCACCGCAATCCCGGTCTTTTCCCCATAGCCATTCCCGGGACCATGACGCCCGCGATGGGGATCGAGATGGCCAGGTCCGCGAGGGATCCTTCCTGGCGGCGGCAGATTGCCCCGGCCGCGGTCACGGTCCTTGTTTCCATTATGAATAACGTGGCCCCTGTCTTTCCAGCCGGCATCGCCGTCCATAACCTGGAACGAGTCGTTTCCGCCAAAAAAATACTGTAATATCCCTTCATTTGAAAAAAAGGTTTTTCACTGGCAAAGGGGGCCTGGGTGAAACCTTCCATTTTCCTTGTCGTCTTCCTTGCCGTTATACTCCTTCAGTCCGCGCCGGTCCTGCCCGAGGTTTTCCGGTGGGTCGACGAAAACAGCGTCACCTAGCTTTCCGACCGGAAACCGCTCGAAACGGAAAAACGGGAGGTCGAAAGCGTCGATCCCTTAAAAAAGGGGAACCTTCTCGGTCGTACCCAATGACAACCCTTCGCCTCAGGCAGCGCCGGAGCCGGCAACCAATTCAGGGGGTGAGAAGAAACATGAACTCAACAGGAATATCCATGTGACGATTTTTACGACCAGCGAGTGCCCGCACTGCAAGGAGGCCCTGCGGTTCCTCAGGAGCAACGGGATCAAATTAACCAATTACGATGTCGACGAGGACCCGGAGGCTAAAAAGCGCCTGGTCCGGCTAAGGGGCGAGGCCCGCATCCCGTACGCCCTCATTAACGGGAGGTGGGTTCCAGGGTTCAGTGAAAAACAGTACCGGGATCTGCTAAAGGTGCGATATTAAAATCAGTTTAACGTTTAACGCTTCATCTTTTGTGTCTTATGTCAAACCGGACCTGCCGAAACCGGGGTTAGGATCCCGGGCTTTGTTTCCTGTGTGACTTTTCGTTTTCGTACCCGGTTAGGGAACTGCACGCTCACCCAACTGAAGGGAGCCTGGTATGATCGAAATATTAAGGAACAGGCGAAGCGTCCGGTCCTTCGAGGACAGCACCATCGAGGAGGGCAAAGTCAAGGTCCTGAAAGAAGCCCTCGTCCGGTCCCCTTCCTCCCGCTCCCTCAACCCGTGGGAATTCATCCTTGTTCGCGACCGGAAGATCCTGGCCGACCTTTCCGGGTGCAAGCCCCACGGGGCATCCTTTCTGTCCGGCGCCCCCCTCGCGGTCGCCGTCCTGGGGGACACCCGGAAATCCGACACCTGCATCGAGGACTGTTCCATCGCGGCGATCACCCTGCAGTATGCCGCGGAATCCCTCGGGCTTTCCAGCTGCTGGTGCCAGATCCGGCTGAGGTCCCGCGGGGAAGGGGAATCGGCACAAGAGTACGTACGGCGTCTTCTGGGAATCCCTGAGCACTTTCTTGTCGAATGCGTCATCGCCGTCGGATACGCGGCAGAGAAAGGGACCCCTCACGGAGAAGCCGCCCTCGACTGGCAGAAAATCCGTGACTAGCGTGTGCCTGAAAAATGGCGTTCCCCGCCTTCCGTGTCTCCGGGTAAGAATTTCTGTTCATTGATGACCCGCTGGTTCCGCCCGGATCCGGGATGCCCAAGCACGAAGGATTTGCGAGGCCGGCGCAGGGCCGCCCCAAGCCGGCCGACCCTGAAAAAGTCCGCGAGGGACTTTTTCAGCACCCTGTTAGTGCTCCTCCTCGACACAGATGGTTCGCCGGGAGATGTTGACGGCCGTCGCCACGACCAATATGGCGATGAGGGCCGTCAGACATGCCAGCAGGCCGCCGGCCATGACCCGGTACAGGCCCAGACCGCTTTCTTCCCCCATGATAAGGGTGGCAATGGTCAAGGCCGCCACGGGGAAGGAATAGGCCCACCAGGAAAGAAAAAACTTCAAACGGTAAAAATATTTCGCCTGGAAAACGATCAGGAGGAAAAAGAAAAGGGCAATGGAGTACATGATCCGGCCAAAATCCCCGACGGTTCCGGTGAGCTTGTACCAGGATATCAGGGCCACGGCCGGTGGCGCGATCAGGATGAAAAGGGTGGGGATAAAGCGCTGGGGCAGGCTGCCGTGGAAAATGAGCCTGTAGAAGATAATGCTCATGAGGACCGGCCAGAAGAACAACCCGAGACTGAAAAAGAACCAGGAGATCTCCAGCGGGGCGTGGCTCACCCCAGCCACAGGAACGAGGATATTCCCCACCACCGGGATGAACCAGGCCGGGTTGAGGTGATTGATATCGTATTTGGCGTGGTGCACCCAGGAGGAGACCACGTAAAGGGTCAGGATGAAATGCCCCCCGGTTCCGACAGCCCAGGTCCAGAAGGAAAGGCCAGGGCTTATCTGGAGGAAGGCGATGGAAGTGAGGATCAGCCCGATGGTAATAGTGGGCATGAAGCTGATCTTCATTGGGTGTTTGACCTCACCGAGAACCTCATGGGGATACTTGAGGGCTTTGGCCAGATAGAAAAGGGCAACCGAAAGGGACACGGCCACGGTGAAGCCCAGGAAATACGGACTTAACCCTGATCCCAGGCCAAGGATGTGTTCGGCCCGGCTCCAGGCGATGGCAAAACCGAACATCCCCATGACCACCGCGAACCAGGAAACCGCAAAATTTTTCAGGCGAGACGGTTTTTCTTTCAATGTGTTTCCTCCTTGACGAATCAGGACAGAGCCCCAATGGTTAATGCCGATCCCCACACCTGCGGCTTTTTCCAGAAACGGCGGAAAGGGGGTCAGGGTGGAGTTAAAGCTTAAATATTTTGGAAATTTAGCATATTCGAATATTTTATCAAGGGGCAGTCGGGGATTTTTTCATGCCCAACGTACGTCTTTCTAATGACGTTAAAGAGGTAGTGAGGCGGGACCGGTTTATGGTAATTTCCGGGAAAGACACCCGGGGCTGCCCGGCGCGGGAGAATTGAATTGGAAAACGAAAAGGATCTGTCAGAGCGAGTCGAGGTTCCGGAACTTACCCGCGTCATCGGGCAGAAATTTCCGGTTCTAGATGACGGATTTGTCCGCCTCGTCGATTACATGGGGTGCGACGCTTCCATTGTCCAGGCCGCCAGGGTTTCCTACGGCAAAGGGACGAAGACGGTGAGCGACGACCGGGCCCTGATCCGCTATCTCATGAGGAACCAGCACACCTCCCCCTTCGAGATGTGCGAGGTGAAGCTGCACGTCAGGGTTCCCATGGATCTCTGGCGGCAGTGGATCCGCCACCGGACGGCAAGCGTCAACGAGTACTCCACCCGCTATTCCATCGCCATTGACAACGCGAAAAAAACCCTCCCGGGCGAATGGCGTCTCCAGTCGGACCTGAACCGCCAGGGGAGCGGGGAAGCCATCGACACCGACACGGGCGAGAATCTGAGCCTGAGGGAAAACCAGGTCCAGACCCTGGCCAGGGAAGTCTACCAGGAAAGGATCGACCTGGGGGTCGCCCGCGAACAGGCAAGAAAGGACCTTCCCCTCTCGACCTACACCGAGGCTTACTGGAAGATCGACCTGCACAACCTCCTCCACTTCCTCGCCCTGAGGATCGACGAAAAGGCCCAGCTGGAAATCAGGGAATACGCCAACGTCATCGGCAGCGAGATCGTCCGGAGATGGGTGCCCCTCACCTGGGAGGCCTTCGTGGATTACAGGCTCGGGGCCATGGTCCTGTCCAGGATCGAGATCGAGGTGATCGCCCTTGTGAGCGCGGGGAACAGGGACGCGGCCCTTCGGCTTCTCTCCGAATCCGGGCTCCTGTCGGAGAAAGAGGGGATCCTCAAACCCGGCCGCGAGGCCCGCGAGCTGGCCGAAAAACTGGCCCACCTGGGAATGAAGGCGCCGTGGGGGAAATAACGGGTGCCACGACGAAACGATAAAGCAAAACCACGAGTGAACGACTAAACGAAAAAAGACAGGCAAAAATCCCTGCAAGCTTTTCCGTCTGGTCGTACTGTCGTCTGGTCGTCCTGCTGCCTTATCCCTCGTTTATTTTAATCCGTTTCTTTTCATGCTAGTCTTTGCCCATGAAAATCCTTGACCTGTTCTGGCTTTTTATCATCATCATGGCCTTCGCACCGCTCATTCAGCGGCGGTCCCTGGAGGCTAAAAGGCTTGCGTCCCTCCGCAGGATCGAGGCCGACCGGCAAAGCCGCGTCATCGCCCTGATCCACCGGCAGGAGACCCTGAGCCTCTTCGGTTTCCCCTTGATGCGCTACATCGATATCCAGGACTCGGAGGAGATCATCCGGGCCATCAAGCTCACCGACGATTCGATCCCCATCGACATCATCCTCCACACGCCGGGGGGCCTCGTGCTGGCCTCCGAGCAGGTGGCCCAGGCCCTTCTCAGGCATCCTGCCAGGGTGACCGTCTTCATCCCCCATTACGCCATGTCGGGGGGAACCCTGATTGCCCTGGCCGCGGACGAGATCGTGATGGACGAGAACGCGGTCATCGGACCGGTGGACCCCCAGATCGGTAAATACCCGGCTGTTTCCATCATCAAGGCGGCAGAGAGCAAGCCCCTGGAAAAGGTGGAGGATGAAACCCTGATCCTGGCCGACGTGAGCCGAAAGGCGGTTCGGCAGGTTCAAAAGTGCGTGGAAAGGATTCTGGTCGAGAAGATGACCCCTGCCGAAGCGCGCCGGCTCGCCCGAACCCTTTCCGGCGGAAAATGGACCCACGATTACCCCATCACCTGCGAGGAAGCCATGGAGATGGGCCTTACCGTGAACAAGGAGATCCCCCGGGAGATCTTCCGCTTCATGACCCTGTTTCCTCAAGCGACCTCCCGCCGGCCGTCGGTCCAGTACATCCCGCTGCCCTACCGGGAGGCTCCGAAGACAAAAGACTGAGCCTTCGCTGTTTTAAACCTGCTTTTGCCTTCCCCAACCGAAGAAATGTTTAACGTTTATCGTTGAACGTTGAATGTATAACGATGGAGGGGATAGTCCCGATTCCTGAGGAAAATCTTTTTTCCTTTGCGGGCCTGGTGTTTTTTCCCGCTCTTTAGCAGGTGGCAAGCCTGCCGAAACGCGCGTTAAGAGGCATGAGGCCGGTTATCAAAAAAGAAAAAGCAGGGGCTTACGCCCCTGCCAAAAAATCCCCTGGCGTCTTGACGCCATGCTTCAAATCGGGTGGCCTCCAGGGAATGTGATGCCCGCCCCCAAAACCCCTACCATCTTTCTTTGCAGAATCATCAAAAAACTGGAAGCCTGAGGATCCAAGGCACGATCTCGTGACTTTTCAGATCCAGATTTAAAAGGGGAATTACTCAACCTGGACGAAGTCGGCCGGAACTTCGAAAAGGGAGCCGTCGAGTTTTTCAACCTTTATGTTTCGCATCTCGAAGGTCCCCTTGATGATCTCGGGTTTTTCCGGGTTTTCGATGGGTATCTTTGCGTCGGCTTCCCTCTTGATGGTGTATTTCAGCTCCTCGGCGAACCACATCTTCAGGGAAACCTTGTCCTCACCTTTGTATTTGAATTGATAAATGGTGCAGGGATAGCCGCTTATTTCTTCCTTGCCCACGGGTCCGCCGGCCATGTCGTACTGGATGTCGGTCCATGCCTCCACGGGGTCCCTGTGCTTTAGCGGCCACCTCAGGATGCGGAACTGTTTTTTCGTCGGATCGAGCATCCAGATCTTCCCCCGCGCTTTAGGCGGCCGGAGGTAGACGATCCCGCCTGCCTCCCCGGGCATCTCAACCCGGTGGATCGTTTCACCCCTGACAAAAAGTTTTGCCCTGAAGTCTGAGTCCGGCCCGGTAACAACGAGGTCCGCCGAGAAGTCCACCGGCTCTGGCGCGGCCTGGGTTGTCCCGGGGACTGTAAGCCACACCAGTGCCAGAACCGTCAACAGAACACCTGCTGGTTTAGCCGACATTATCGGATCCCCTTTCCGATTCTGACTTTTTGACAACAAGAAGGAAACGGCAGATTTGCTGTTCTAATTTTAACATATTTTGGGGAAGATCACGGTTTCCCCCACCCTTGAACCTTTCATCCCATCCTTGTCCCTGTTTTAAAAACAAAAAACCACCCACCAATTTCCCTAGGGGGCGGTCTCATGCGGCCGGTGCTGAAGTTTGTTCCCCAGCTGGTGAAAAGTCAGACAAGAACAGTCCTGAAAAACAGGAATATCATAACCCTGGAGAAGCGGACAAAACAAAGTTCCCGGGTCTGGGGTCTGGAAAATGGACTCGAATGTTAAAACTTCTTCGTACTCCCACCACCCATCGGAAAGATCCTTTTCAGGGGGTCGTATCTTGCTGTTGGACTTTTTTGGGCCGTGCTGCTTCCGGACTAAGAGACAGGTGGCGATTCCAAAAGCTCTGATTTCTGCCGGTGTTCAATCCATGTCGCCGGCAATGCACAACTGCTGTGCAAGAATTTCGACCAGTCTTTTCATGAGCCCTTTGGATTTTATGGCTTTATCGTACGTCCCATCGGCAACGAAAAGGAGAATGCCCGGAAGGCCGCTGAAAACATACTCCCGCATCGCCTCCCGCGGACCTGACCAGAGATGCTCGACAAACGCCTCGATCCGTAAAATCGCCTCCGATTCGTCAAAGACAGGCTTTCCCTCAAGGGAAGGCCCATGGGTTTGACCCCGCGTCAGAAATACTGGAACGACACCTGTTTCCGAACAAAACCAGAACGCCTCTCCCTGCCTGCCGAAGGCGCCATGCTCCCTTAGGTTTTCGGCCTGGGCGTGAAGATCAAGAAGAAAGTCCAGGTGTTTTTTCGTCTCGGGATCCCTCGCATCAAGAGCCGTTTCGAACTTGGTTTTCCAGTCGGCCTCCGCAAGCCGCCGAACCTCCTCCCCGGAACGTGATCTGCCCTGAAGGATGGAAATGTGGATGAGCATATGTTCCGTCCAGGCAAAAAACGCTTCTATGGCGGCCTGCGCATTCCACTGGGCTTCCTTTTGCAATTGCACCGAAGGAATGTGATGAGCGGTAAATGGCGTCCCGTCTTTTACCGCCCCTTTCGTTACGACCCGCTCATCCTTCCTTTTTTCGGCCTCCGCGGAGAGCTCATGAAAACGGTCGCGGAAGCACTCGTAGCGCTGAAAGAGCCAGCCGCTGTTGTTCACAACATTAAGGTCGGTTCCGGATGCAGCCTGTCCGGCGCGCCAATCAAAATAAGGGCGGGCCGCGGCAGCAGCCTCGGTAATAAGGGCTGAGATCCTGCGGGCGTCCTTTTCCGCCTCGTCGGAAAGCGGGGCATCCGCCGCCGTATCCGGGTCCGAATCAGGCGCGAAGATGCCAGGTTCAAAATCGCGGCTCTCGACCGCGTAGAGACGGCCCTGAAACCTTATCGGAACGGTCCAGGCCGCATTTCCCCTTTCTCCCAGATCGGAAAAACCGAGAAGGTCGACCAATAAAAAGTAAACCAGGTGGCAAGGGGGCAGTTCGCGTCCGCCATCCGTACGGGATGAAAACATCAGGTCTTTAGATTCCGGTTCCGATAGCGGGAGTTGGGCCGGAACAACTTCGCCAAGGGTCTCGCGCGCAGTTTTGCGGACATCTTTCAGGTGCGGGGGAAGAAGGTCTTCGGGATTGTCGGGAGTCTTTTCCATTTACGCATGATCCTATTCTTTGTGTGTCGGTTTAGACGATACATCAGTTCAATCGTCCATGAAGGCCGGGCAGTGATGGGAACCCGGTGGTCAAGACCTGCTATATAAACTTATCGGGCCGTTCATTTCAAAGGTAAAAAGGGCGGGGCGCCGCAAAAAAACCTATTCTATCTTTGATCTCATATCCTGGCAAATCTTCACAATTTAACCAGGAGGGCACTGACCGACAACACGCCAAGAAAAAGGATAAAAATCCCCACTACTTTTCGGATCCGCTCAAGGACAGAGTCGTTTAGTTTATGGTGGAAGCGTCCCGCCAGGGCGCACAATGAAACAAACCAGACCACCGTACCGACCAGGATCCCGCCGCCGAGAATGAAGGACTGCCAGGACAGGACAGCGGGTGATTCAAACCCCATGGCGGCAAAAGCCGCAATGTAAAATCCGAGGGTCAGGGGGTTTGCGATCACAAGGATGAACATGAGGAACCCCAGCTGACCCAGCCCGAAGCTTTCCCCGATTTTTAAACCGTCCCTTCTGCCGGAAGTAAGCAACCTGGCACCGATAAACATGAGGACTGCACCGGCGACAGGCTGGAACCAGATTCTACCGCCCATGAACCGAGTACTCAGGTAGCCGCTCCCCAGGGCCGCAAGAACTCCGAAAATGGCGTTTCCCATCATGGCGCCGAGGGTGGGCAGAAAAGCCCGGCAAAACCCCAGAGTCACGGCGCGCTGGATCGTCAGGATGCTGATGGAGCCAAGGGGCAGCTTGGCAAGGAGACTCACCCCCATGGCCATCAAGAACTGCAGGGCCAGGGACGAGTCGCCCAGGAAAAGATTCCGGGGGAACATGGAAACGATTCTAGCAAGGCCCGGGCCCCGAAGGACAGGTCAAATTCCAGGGATTAGCTGTCTTTTTTTTACTTTTGGTTTCAGGTTCCATGAAACCGGATTGCGAAGGTATCGGAGCATTTTGGGTACACCGATTTGGAAAGGAACGGGAAGAAAGGATAAGGAAGACGCGGTCTGCCTTTTCCCTTTTTTCTTAAATTCCTATCCTTCAAAGATCCGAGCCCTGACCCCAAAGGCATGCCGGCAAATTGGTGGCAGGGTTACCAGTAGCAGGCATACCCTTTCCTCCTGCTTTCCCCCCGCCGGCTCTTCCCCGAGGAATGCAGGCCGTCCCTCGGGGAACCTAGGGAATTCCAGTCACTAAAGTCGAAAAAATAGTAAAAATGTCTCATCCCTTCGCCGGGTTCCAGAGCCCCCCGTTTTGGCATAACCCTATGAAATTTTACGGGGTTTTATTATTTCCGGATCCGGGTACGGTTTATGCAAGATTTTCACACAGTGGCGGGTTCCATTTAAAAGATCTGGAACCGCAATTATAAAGCGAGGTATTTTAACGGGGTGAAAGACCCCCGGGAACGCGAAGGAAAAACCATGGAAAAACAGGAAGCCCCGCTCTCGAAGCAGGAGATGGAAAATTCGAAGGTCGAACCTGACCATAAGAACCTGCCGCCATCCGGTCTCCTTGAAAAAGTAAACCTTTTTCAGCAAAGCGGAAGGATAGACAAAGCCCTCGCCTACCTTAAGGAAGCATTTGAAAGATCCCCGGAAACGACGGAAGGAAAAATTGCCAGGGTGAAATTTTCCGCCCTGAAAATGCAGAGCTAGGACGCCCGTCCGGCTTCCTTCCCCCAGGCTCAGGCTGCACCACTAAGGAAAGTGGCGCCCTTTCCCCGCGCCCTGGAAATTGGATTTATCAAACAGGGCCGAGGAAAGGGAAACCCTGAATATGAGGCTTGGCCCCACCGCTTTCCCTACCCTGATCAGGATAATGCCTTATAGCCCTCCACCAGGGAAAAGCTGTCATCGTTGTCGATGGGCACAATGTCCATGAAACCGGCCTTCTCCAGGTCCTCCCTTATTTCCTTGAACGTGTAGGTCCCCCCTCCCTCGGTGTTTACCAGCATATTGATGGCGAACAGGGCTCCCGCCGCAGGACGGGTGCGGTCCGGTTCCATGATGAAATCCCGGATGACGATCCGCCCGCCCGGGGAGAGCGCATTGTGGACCTTGCGGTACAGCCTTACATTCTGCTCACGGCTGTTCATGTGGATTATGGCCGAGAGAAGAGCCAGGTCGTGTACCCCTGGCAGATCGTCTTTCACGAAATCCCCCGCTACAAGCCTGACCCGGTTAAGGAACCCCTTTTTCGAAAGGTATCCGCGTGCCATCTCGATGACGTGAGGAAGATCGAAGAGGGTGGCTGTCATGTGCGGCGAAGCCTGGAGGAAGGAAGTGATGTAGACTCCCGAAGCGCCCCCTATGTCCAGGAGGGACTGGGCTTTTCCCGGGTCGACCACTTCCACCAGCCGGGCGGCATCGCGCTGGGCCCTGACCTGCATGGCTCCTATGAAGGCACTTTCTTTCCCGAGTTCTGCAGGCCCTTCGGGAGCAACAATTTCGGTCAACCGCGACCAGCTCTTCCACAGGTTGGCCGCGTGCCGGAGGCTTGGAAGGATGGAATCCGGCGAATCGGCCGAGAGCAGGGTTGCAACCGAAGGTTCCGTTTTGTATAAGCCGTCCTCCTTGGTCAGATAACCGAGTGCGGCCAGGGCGTCGAGAAGCATGGTCACGCCGCGAAGGCCGGCCTTAAGCCTTTGGCCCACCTGTTGGGCGTTCATCGCCTCAGCGCGAAGGAGTGTGAAAAGGTCAAGCTCGACGCCGGAGAGAAGGACCCGGCTTCCCATGAAATTTCTGGCCGTTTTCTGGATGGATTCGACGTCATGCATCGGGATCACTCCTGTGGTAAGTCTCGGTCCGAAGACCCTGGGTGTCCGGGAGTTTCTTGCAGACTTGCCTTATATACCAAAAGGGAGATCGGCGGAAACATTGAAATACACCCTGTATTTTTCTCGTGGATTATCAAGGGCTGGAAAGGCTGAGCATACAATGGCTCCGGTGTCAGAGACTGTTGGCGTGGCATAGAGTGTTGGCGTTGGGCCTGGTGTCAGGGCAGGGCTCCGGTGTAGAGTGTTGGCGTTGGGCCTGGTGTCAGGGCAGGGCTCGGGTGTCAGAGACCATTGCCATGGAGACCGTTGGCATGGCAAAGGGTGTTGGAAAACAGGAATAAATATGAAAACTTTTCAGGTTTTTCACTTTCCACCTGACCCGAGTCCGATGCAGCAAACTGCCAATTCGTCCCTTTTTCCCGTCCTCACTGTCACTTTGTGTTTACGAAATTCCTTATATGTCAAATCGAATCAGGAAAACTGACAACTTGTCAGCTTTCGCATCCCTCGATTCTTTTAAATGGCATAACTATTGAATAATACAGATAAAAAGGGCTTTTTGAGGACCATGTCCTGTTTTGGGGGCAAATCGCACCTCGGTAATGAATGTTTCGGAGGAAAGGGAAATGAAGTTAAGGACCAGGACCATGGATAAGACGGAAAGGAATATGATCGTCTTCTCGATTCTCTTTATGGTTATCCTTTTGATTTTATCTTAAGGCCAAGGAGGCAGTTCGACATTTCCATGCCGGAAGGGCTCTAGGAAGGCTGAAATATATAACTCAAGGAATCCGTACGCGAAAAAGTTTTAACCGACGTGGTCGGATCCTCGAAAAAATTTTTTAGAAAGGTGAGGAAAAAACTCCGGGTCCAGAATTTCCATGCCGGAAACCTGCCAAGGGCCAAACCCTCAGGAAAACAGGCTTTTTTTATTTCCCACCTTCCACTTGTTTCTGGTTACTTAAGGATTGCCTGTTCGAAACCCACCCTTGGGCGAGTATAAATCTAAGCTACCTCCCCCCAGACTTTTCTTAAGAATTTCCAAGATGGATGAGAGGCCGGACGTCTTCAATGCGAAAGGTTATCGCCGTAGTGAGCATCGAGGCGGCCTGGTCTCCTACCCTTTTCCTGATCTCCTCGATAAAACGGTCTAACAGGGGTCCTTCCCTCTCAAATTTTTGAGCCCTTAGATAAACCCTGCCACCTTTCCAATCCATGATATTCTTCTCGGGCTCAAAAAAGAGGTATACCGCTTTGGGGTTCCGGCGCAGATTCGCGATGGTGCGATTTTCACCGGAAGCCATTACAACGGTGTCGCCATCAATCATTCTGGGCGACCCGAAGAGTCCCGAATTTACATTGCCCTCACCATCACTGGTGCTTAGTATGCCGATGCGGTTTGGGCTGTTAAACAGTTCCATAAGTTCTCCGCGTTCCATTGCCATCTCCCGTCCTCCTTTTTGGAAAAAAACCAACCGTTACTATTAAACGATAGCAGATTCCCATCAACAGTTCCCGGTGTCAGAGCACTTTTGTCTCTCGGGAGTCAAAGCACTAGGGCAGCGACTTTGCACATGCACTGGTCAAAGATACCGGTAGTCGGATCCTAAGGACGAGATAGAAATTGCTTCTGAATTGACAACAAACAAATTTGCGCTAAAATTTACTATATTAGTCAAGTTTAGAACGATTACGCCGATTGTTGTTGCTGTGAGATTTCGGCATTTAGCCAGGATAAGAAAAATTAAGTGTAAGGAACAGCGAGCCAGAACGGGATCGGGTTAAAGGAGAAGATGCCCGCGCGGATTCAGGCCGTGGGCGTCCACGGGAAGTGAGTACGCAAACAATTCGAACACCAGGCTAACGGTTGGTTGCCTTGGAACCTTGACCAGTACAAGGAAGGAAACCGGGGACGGAATCCCCGAGGAAGGGTTGGGAAACCTTCCCGGGGCTGAAATTCCCCCGGAATACAAGTGGCCGTATCCAACATAGAAAGCGAAACAATAGAAGGAGGTTGACAAATGGTTCAGGTCAGAGTCCCAGGACAAAGTTACGTAATTGGAGAAGATAGGATAAGGGAAGATGTGACAAAGCAGTCACAGGCGAGGATCGACGATAGAGTCGAAGTACTGATGAAAGCCGGAAAGACCGAAAGCGAAGCCAGGAAACAGGCAATGCAGGAGATCAAGGAGTATATCGACAAGGAAGTGGACAGAAGAATGAAATGGGATTGCCAGGAGTATGCCAATTCACCTTGTCATAGTTCCGACATCGAATAAGGCATGCAGATTCAGTTGAGGTGACTTGATCATCTATGATAGGCGGCCTCAAGGGAACCTTTGGACGTATCTTACCTTTTAAGATTCTGAAACTCCGGTCTTATTTGGATAAAACACTTTTAACTCTAAGATTCGACCCTTAATGGCTCCGGTGTCCAAGACCGTCGGCAAAAAATTAAATTCCAGGATCCGGCTCCAAAGGTTGGCGTTAAATTATCTTTTTGGCCATTTTTTCCCAAGCATCAGCTTTCCCTTGAGGTCTCTGACACCGAATAGTTCCCTGGCACCGAGCAGTGCCGGACCTGATCCCAAAACGGCCCGTTACTTCTTATCCTCCCCGAAGAGCCGGGCGATGATCTCCCGGTAGCGCCTCTCGATTACCATCCTTTTCTTCTTCAGGGTATTGGTGATCTCCTCGCCGATCTTGAAATCCCTTTCCAGGAAGTGGATCTTCAGCAGTTTCTCGTGGGCCTTGAACCCTCTGCTCGCGCTCAGGAGGCGGTTGATCTCCTTCCTGACCTTGTCAAGGACCTGTGCGTTGCTCATAAAGTCCTCGGCCTCTTGAACCAGGTCACCAAACTTCCTTGCGACATAATCCTTCAAACCCTCTTTGTCGGGTACGATAAGGGCGCCCAAACCCTTCTGATCCTGCCCCACGAGGATCGCGTTCTTGACGAATGGAAACATGTTCATAGTGGATTCGATGCGCGTGGGGTCCACGTTTTCGCCGCTGGCAAGCACGATGATATCCTTGTTCCTCCCCGTGACGGCTATCTCCCCGTTCACAGTGTAGCGGCCAAGGTCGCCGGTGCGGAACCATCCGTCATCAGTGAAGGCCCCGGCATTCTCCTCCGGGCTGTTCCAGTAGCCCGGGGTGACATTAGGGCCCCGCACCTGCATCTCCCCCTCCTCGCCCTGGGGAACGGGCACGCCGTCCTCCCCCACCATGCGCACCTCCGTCTCGGGGAAGGGATAACCCAGAGTCCCCAGGACCGGACAATGGATGTCGCGCCCGGCTATGCCCGGGGCGCACTCCGTCATCCCGTAGGCGTTGACGATGCGCACCCCGATGGCGTCGAGCCATTCTTCCAGATAAAGGGGGAGTGTTCCGCCGCCACTAACCGCCATGCGCATGCGCCCCCCCATTCGCTCTCTGACAGCCACCATCTTCCTCTTGGCCAGGAGGTAGGGTGGATAGAGAAAAACCACGGTCACGAGGGCACCTGACCACCCGATAACCTTTCTCAAGAGGGGTTTTGGCGAAAAAACCGGCAGGTGGCCCAGAAGCCGTCGCTGGCTGCGGCGTGTTTTCATGATCACCCAGAGGAGGAAGCCAAAGACCCGTTCCTTCGTCTTTCCCTGTTTACTTACCGCGTCTGACACCCTCGAGTAGAGGGACTCCCATACCCTGGGTACGGAGACCATTACGGTGGGACGGTACTTGACAAGGTCTTTTGCGAAGGTACCCACCGAGGAGTAAACCGTGGCTGAACCGCAGGCCAGCGCAACGTATTCGGCGCTCCTCTCGAAGATGTGCCACGTGGGCAGGATGGAGAGAAAGAGATCCTCCTCATTAAAATCGGTCATCCCCGGGATGTGGCGCACCTGGTGCATGAGGTTGGCGTGGGTCAGGATCACTCCCTTGGGGAGCCCCGTGGTTCCCGAGGTGTAGATGATGGTCACCGTGTCCGTTTCGGACGCCCTGGCTAGGAGGCCATCGAACCACTCCCGGTCGGCCTCACTGATGGATCGGCGGGCCAGGATCCTGTTGTAGCTGTAGACGTGCCGCGGCAGTTTCTTACCCTCGTCCGCCACGACGATGAATGTTCTACCTACCGCCTTCAGCCGGCTTATAATATCCCTGTGGGTCTCCAGCAGATCGAGGGTCTCGACGATAAGGACTGTACTCCCGGAGTGCATCGCGATGTGCTCGAGCTCTTGGCCGGTAGTGTCTCGACCTCTCGGGACGCTGATGGCTCCCAAAGCGGCCAGGGCCAGATCCGTGACCATCCAGGCATAGCGATTGTCGGAAAGGAACAGTACGCGCTCCCCCCTGGACACGCCTTTTTTGTGCAGGGTCTTGGCCAGGAGAAGTACATCGTCGAAAAGTTTCCTGTAGGTCACATCGCACAGGTTTCCCTCCACTGTGTAGATGTACGCTGTCCTTTCACCGAAACGCTCCCTGCTCTGCACCAGGATGTCGAGGAGAGTCTTTGGAGCATATTCCTTTCTTTCCATGTTGGCGGGATCTCCTATGAGTGGAATGAAAAAAACAATGGCTGTATCTTACTATTTAATCACGCTCCAGGCGCGATAAAAAGGCAGAATAGGTCACCGGAATTCCCCGAAATGTACCCCCGGATCGTGAGGAGGCCCAAGATGACGAAACCCGCCATGGCCATTACAGGAGCCACGGGTGTCCTCGGCGGACGTATCGCGAGACGATTGGCTGAACAAGGCGTTCCAACACGCCTCATCGTAAGGGACACCTCCCGGGCACCGGACCTGCCCCTTTCTGATGTGGCAACAGCCGCCTACCTGGATCGACCCGCCATGGTCAAGGCCCTGGCCGGTATTGACACAGTTTTTTTCGTTTCGGGTTTCGAGACTGAGGACCGACTGAGACACCACAAGTCTGCGGTGGATGCCTTTGTAGAGGCCGGCGTTAAAAAGGTCGTCTATACTTCCTTCTTGAATGCGGCGCCTGACTCGACCTTCACCTTTGCGCGGCATCATTATCACACCGAAAAGTACCTGGCAGAGGCCGGTCTTCGTTTCATGGCGCTGCGAAACAGCTTCTACATGGATATCCTGCCGCACTTTGTAATGGATGGGGTCATCCTCGGGCCGGCCGGGGAGGGAAAATTCGCCCCTGTTTCCCGTGACGACATCGCTGATGTCGCCGTAGCTCTCCTCCTCGACGAGGAACATCCAACAGCCCGCTACGACCTCACCGGGCCGGAACTCTTGACCATGGCCGAGGTGGCCGAACATCTTGCCCGGGCCGGCGGCGAGCCGGTAAAGTACGTCAACGAAACCCTTGAGGAAGCCTACGCTTCCCGGGCCCACCTCGGGGCGCCGGACTTCGAGGTGGAAGGGTGGGTGACCAGCTATTACGCCATCGCACGGGGTGAGCTGGAGGTCGTCTCCGACACTGTCGAGCGCATCGCAAAACACCCGCCAATTTCATTTAAACATTTCCTGGACTCACAAACCTGATCAAACGGTATCTCCCGATCAGCTTTCCCCTGGGGTCTCTGACACCGAACAGTGTCCGGTCTCTGACACCATATGCCGAATGATTCTCGTCCCGGATCCTGCCGGATTAATAGCAAGATTCGGGTGGTCAGCCAGGTTTAGTTTCATTATGACGCCAGCAAACTGGATATTCCAGGGAGGTAAAATGAAAATCCTTGATCTTTCAGGTCCGTCCGAAGATTTCAGGCGGATTGAGAAAGCAATTCAGTTCATCGAAGAAAACTTTAAAAGACAACCGAACCTGGATCAGATGGCCCAAAGCGTCCATTTAAGCAAATACCACTTTGAAAGGATGTTCAAGCGGTGGGCCGGGATTAGTCCGGTCCAGTTCATGCAGTTTATCACCCTCGATCACACAAAAAAATGCTTGTCAGAGTCAAAAAACCTCCTGGAAACTGCCCTGGATGCAGGCCTTTCCGGTCCCGGTCGCTTACACGATCTGTTCATTAATTTTGAAGCGATGACGCCGGGCGAGTTCAAGAAACATGGCCAGGGACTGAAAATTTCCTATGGGTTCGGCCATTCCCCTTTTGGTGAATGCCTGCTGGCAACCACCAGGCGCGGTATATGCTTTTTTGGATTTGTGGATTCGGGTGAACGATCCAAAGCACTTTGCCAGTTGTTTGATACATGGCCTGGTTCCGAATTCCTGGAGAGGCCGACCGATGTCCGACCATTCGTGAATCGTATATTCGGGATGGCAAACCGGGAAGCTTCACAACCCTTTCATTTGCAGATCAAGGGAACCAATTTTCAGGTCAATGTATGGAAGGCACTGCTGAATATCCCCAAAGGCTGTCTTGTCAGTTATCAGGATATCGCCTCCCATATTGGCCATCCCCAAGCATTTCGAGGGGTTGCCAACGCCATCGCTATCAATCCGGTAGCCTATCTTATCCCCTGCCATCGGGTGATAGCCAAATCAGGGATAATACATCAGTACCGCTGGGGGTCGATAAGAAAAAAAGCATTAATTGGATGGGAGGCGGCACATACCGGATAGAATGAAATGCCGACGGGTTCTGTGGCTGCGAAGGATGTACGCGGGGGATGGGCGATCATAGTTAAAAGACAGGATGGGATTCCAGGGATTTCAGGTGTCTGAGGTCCAGATTCTGGGGTCCGGGTTCTGAAATCAAGGCACCAGGGACTTATTTTTTCTGAGAATGTGAAGTCTAAACGAAAAAAGGTATCAAGATACAAAGAATCAGATTGGTTCTTCGCTGTGCGTTATACTTTTTACGCAGATCCTCCCTGAGAATCTCAGGTCCGGCCCCCAAACTTCAGCCGGATTACCCTTCCCAGAACGTTTTTTTCCCTTCCTTTATTGCATCAATCCGGTTGATACCGATATCCTTGAGTATGTAGTCTTCCATTTCGAGCAGTTCTCTTCTTGTTCGATGTCTGTGGTTCCATTTGTGGATGGTATTGACGAATTTATCAACAGACCCGTCGAACCATCCTCCAACCCGCCCGGAAAAACCCAGTAAATCCAGCCCGGAAAGGTTCATAAATACTCTTTTGGTTGCAGCCATGGTATTGTCCTCCTTTAAAAGACGACCGAAGGATGTACCTTTTTTGTTGATTAGTCCAACGAATGTTTGTTATGGATAACATAAGAATTATTTATGTATCCAGGGAGGTTTCTTGATAGATCTGCCGACCGATCTGCTGCGTACGTTTGTCACCGTTCAGGACCACGGTGGGTTTACCCGTGCCGCCGAAGCGCTGCACATCACCCAATCCGCGGTTTCCATGCAGATTCGAAGGTTAGAGGAGATCGTGGGCAAGCCGTTGTTCACCCGCAAGGGACGATCCGTAACCCTTACCCCCGAAGGCGAAACGCTATCCAGGCACGCCCGCCATATCCTGAAGCTCCAGGAGGAGGCATTAAGTGCGCTGGAGCAGCCCGAGGTGAAGGGCACTGTTCGTCTCGGAATCCCCGACGATTACGTCAGCTTTCTGCCTCCCGTCTTTACCCGGTTTTCCAGGACATACCCCAAGGTCAGTATGGAGATCATTTGCCGTCAGTCTTCCGAGATACACGAGCTGATGCGGAAAGAGGATCTGGATATTGCCCTGGTGACGGCAGGCTGCGGCAGGCCGACAACAATTGGCACCACTGTGCGCATGGAGCCCCTTGTCTGGATCGCCTCCGCCCAGAAGCATGTGGAAAAGGAGGACCCCATTCCGGTGGCCATGTTCACCGACCAGTTTTTTGTTCACCGGGCCGCCGTCAAGATGCTCGAGCAAACAGGCCGGTCCTGCAGGATCGCCTATTCCAGTCCGAGCATGGCTGGCCTTGTCGCCGCTGTTCATTCGGGGCTGGCAGTAGCCCTGGTAGCCAGGGTCAGCCTGCCGACGGACGTCCGCATCCTGGGTCCGGATGACGGCTTCCCCATAATGCCGCCGGTGCCCCTCGAGCTTCACCACCACCCCGGCGCCGCCGCCGAGGTCCTGGCCCAGTGCTTCATGGAAGTGTTAAAGGAAAACGCCTGAAAAGCGGGCCTGGCGGCTGCGGTTCCCTGCGAAAGAAGCCGGGATGTCTTATATCTGCTCTGGCAAGAGTCTAAGGCTTTTTGGTGTCAGAGATAGTTGAAAAATCTAAGGCTTTTGTTCGGGGAGGCTTTTTGGTGTCAGAGACCTTTGACAGGGAGGCTTTTTGGTGTCAGAGACCTTTGACAGTGCACTGGTGCACATGTGCACTTCAACTCTCAATTTTCAATACTCAATTCTCAAAATCCTGGCCCGGGGCGGGCACTCTTCGCGGCCCTCTGCGTTAAAGGTTCTGGTTCAAGAGCAGGTAACGCAAAGGACGCCAAGGCGGCTCGCTGGGAGACCGCCCATGTCGCAAAGGAACGCAAAGGAAAAAAAGGGAGAAAAATTTCTAATCCGTTCTTTTTCCGCAGCCCTCTGCGGGAGAAGGCTTTCTGGTGTCAGAGACCGTTGGCAACGCGGACCCACCAGCTCGGAAAACTGTTTTCCCTCAAACGGCTTTGACTAACACCGGGAAAGAAAAGCTGACTTTTTTGGGCGGCATGGAGGAAACAATGGACTGGAAAAAATACTTCGAGAAAATCAGAGGGACGGGGTTCCTCTCCACGGCCAATGCCAAAGGAGAGGTTAACACTGCTGTGTATGCGCGCCCCCGCGTCCTTGAGGATGGAACCTTTGTCTTTGGAATGGCCGACAGGCTCACCCACGCCAACCTGGGCCAGAACCCAAGGGCAATCTATGCCTTCCACGAGGGAGACTACCGGGGGCACCGTATCTACCTCGAGAAGATCCGGGAGGAGGAAGAAGGCCCCATACTGGAAAGGATCAGGGACAACGCGAAGATCGTTTCATCGTCCGGGGCGGCGGACAAGGTTAAGTATGCGGTCTATTTCCGGGTCGTGAACGCCTTGCCACTCGTAGGCACGTAAGAAGGGAACCTGGAATCTGGTGTCTGGAATCTGGAATCTGCCCTTAGGATACCCTGGTGTCAGAGACCACGTGCAGGGGAGCAGGCAGTCTCAGGTTCCTTCCGTTTCCGCCTTGAGGAGCTCCGAGAGCATCTTTTTCGGGTCCGCCGTGGAGGCACCACAGGAAAAATTCCTGCAGACAAAAGCGGTCGCCTTTCCTTCCTTCGGCCTGAACTCACGGCCAAATGGTACTGACTTAAGGATTCCCGACCGTCCTTCCTTTGGCGGAATGAATGCCGCCACGGAATTCGGGAGATAGGATCTGTGAAAGGCCGAGATCATCTCCTCGGTATCCGGTTTTCCCCTTTCCCCGGTGATGATCACCTCGGCGGCCGGACCGAAGGCCGCATCGAACGCCGATACGAGGTGGATGCAACCGGCCGGCGCGCGGGCCGCCCACCCGCCCAGCCCCTTTCCGAGGGAGGCAATTTTTTCTTCATAGTCCGTTTTCCCCGTGATCCGGGCGAGGCGAAGAAGGTTCATGGCGGCGACAGAGTTACCCGTTGGATAGGGGCCGTCGAATACCGGTTTAAAGCGAAGACCCGGCGACCCTTCCTCTAGCGGGGTAAAAAAGAAGCCGCCTTCTTTTTCGTCCCAGAACAATTTGACCATCCCTTCAGCAAGTGACAGGGCTATTTCCAGGTGTTCAGGGCTAAGAGATGCCTGATAGAGCTCCACAGCGCCCCACAGCAGGAAAGCGTAATCGTCCAGGAAGGCGCCGACGGCATTTCCTTCTTCGTACCGGATGTGCATCAACCCTTCCCCATCCTCTTTTTTCACCCCGGCCAGGATGCTGGAAAGAGCAAGGTCGGCCGCGTCGATGAAACGGGGTTCGGAAAAGGCGGCGCCCGCCATGGCGAAAGCCGCGATCATGAGCCCGTTCCAGTCGGTCATGATCTTGGTGTCGAGATACGGCCGGGGCCGCGAGAGACGGGCTTCAAAAAGTTTATCCCTGGCCCTGTCCATGATCTCCCGAAATCTGTCAGGATCCATACCCAACTGGCGGGCGATGGTCTCCTTCGGCCCGGAAAGGTGAAGGATGTTGCGTCCCGTCCGCCGTCCGTGGTCGTCGATGAAGTTCCCTTCCTCCGTAATACCAAATGCCGCCCTGGCTGCCTTCTGCTCTTCCGAACCGAGGATGGCATCGATCTCTTCGGCCTCCCAGGTGTAGAACTTTCCTTCTTCACCTTCGCTGTCGGCGTCCTCGGCGGAATAGAAAGCCCCCTCGGGACTTTTCAGATCGCGAAGAACGTAGGTCAGGACTCCTCGGGCCATGTCCTCGAACCCGGTTTCCGAGGTGGCTCGAAAGGTCTGCGTGCAGGCCATGGCAAGAAGCGCCTGATCGTAGAGCATCTTCTCAAAGTGGGGAGCGAACCACCGGTCGTCGGTGGAGTAGCGGTGGATCCCGTTTCCGAGCTGATCGTAGACGCCTCCCTCAAAGATGGCCTCCAGGGTCCGGCGGACCATGCGGAGGGCATCCTCATTTCCGGTCCTTCTCCAGTATCGGAGCAGAAAAAGGAGGTTCGTTGGAATGGGGAATTTGGGCTCACGGCCGAATCCCCCGTAGTGGGAGTCATAATTCCGGGCGAGCTGGCGATAGGCCTCTTCGACGAGGTGGGGGCCGGGACTTTCTCCAGGCTCCGGAACGAAAGAAGCCTTGAGCCCATCGAGGATCTGGCCGGCCGCGGCCTCGGCGTCGCTCCTTTCGTCCCGCCATATATCCCTGACCCTGGAAATGAGCTCGACCATTCCCAGTCGTCCTCCCCGCGTTTCCTTCGGCATGTAGGTGCCGGCGAAGAAGGGCTTTTTCTCCGGCGTCAGAATGATGGTCATGGGCCAGCCTCCCCCGCCGGTCATCTGCTGGACAACGGTCATGTACAGCTGGTCCAGATCCGGGTGCTCTTCCCGGTCGACCTTGACGCACACGAAAACCTCGTTCATGAGGGCCGCCACTTCAGGGTCCTCGAAGGACTCGGCCTCCATGACGTGGCACCAGTGGCAGGTGGAATAGCCGATGGAAAGGAAGACGGGTTTGTCCTCGTCTACAGCCTTCCGGAATGCCTCCTCCGACCAGGGATGCCAGTCGACGGGATTGAAGGCATGCTGAAGAAGATAAGGGTTCCCGGAATGGATGAGCCTGTTGGGCTTTGGGCTTTTCTGATCCTGCATGCGGGGTCTCCTGGAAAATTCAGTCCAAGATTCGGGGCCTAACTTTTAATTTTATAAGATTCGATGGGAACATGGAATGTGGATGATGGGAAGTGAAATTATTTAGAGAGCGATAGGTCCAGTACGGGCTCCAGTGTCCGGGATCCGGTGTTAGAGACCGAAGGCAATGGAACCTGGAATTAAGAATCTGGAATCTACTGTCTGGTGTCTGGTATCTGGTATCTGGTATCTGGAATCAACTGTCTGGTATCTAGTTTCTGCGGGCTCCGGTGTCAGAGGCGGTTGCCAACGCCAGACACCGGATTCAAGACACGGATTTTTTCCTTATCGTCTCCGACACCGAGGGGTTTCCGGTTTTAGGTTAAGGATGCCTTCCATTTTTCATATGCGTCCAGGTCAGTTTGTACGAGTTTCAAGGCAAGGAGGACAATAAAGGCATCATCGGCATACCCAACACCAGGTACAATGTCCGGGATCACGTCAAACGGATTAATAAAATACAAAACAGCAATGACAACTGCCGCAACACTGCCAACAGGTATTTCCCTGTAAGTGCCATTTTTATAATCACTGAGCATTGATATCATCACTGATAATATTTTTATCATTTCCTCAAATTTTCCTCTCACGTTTATGGCGATCGCCTCCAGTTTTGATTTTCCTTTTTCTGCTGCATAGACCAAATCGCTTTCTTCAATGCCGTCAGCCAAAGCTGCCTGAAACTGTTTCTTAATTGAATCTTTATTGTCTTTTGTCAGCTTCTCGTTCACAGTGGATTCCCTTTCTTCTGTCGCAAAAATATAATGCTATCAGTTTACCTCGTGTTCACTACCATGGATACAATTTAACTTTTCATGAGAATCAGCCATGTTGCTCGTGGTTTCTTAAAACACTACCCTCCAAAGGAACCCCGGTGGGACACAACCCCACCGTTTGCCCAAATTGGTCTCTGGCACCGAGCATCCCGTTTCGCCACTTCCGAAGGGATTTTATCTACCCCAATTTCCAGAGATATCCTCCAACCGGATTGCGGGGGCGGTCTCTTGTGACAGGAGCTGCAAGGCACTTTGGACCCGAGCCCGCCACCTGCCCTGAGGACCGCCAAAGATGGTATCGAAAGGATGTGTCCCTCAAATTTTGGATGCTCAGTAGGCAGCAGCCCCCAAAGGACATGAATACTCTAGCGCAGTGAAGGAAACAGAATCAAGTGCCTGGAGGAAGGGGAATCGAATCCGGCGTCTGGAGGGGGCAAAGTCCAGGGCCAGGGAAAAAATGGTATGCGAATTGGGTCGGTGTCAGAGACCGTTGGAATTCAAAGTTCTGAATTATTCTATCTGGCAGTTCTTCAGCATGATTTTTATCTTCCCATCCATAGTAGTGGACGCAGAACGAAGCTGTGAAGAACCTGTTATTGATGCCGGCAGTTCAACACCACCCACGTTTATGTAATCCACGTTTATCGTCGTCGTTATCGTTTGCATTGAATCACTCAGAACGCCCCTTGTGGATCTGAGAAAGTATTTCCGGTTCCTGAACTCATATTTCTCCGTGCTTTCGACATTCATCACCCCGGTCGAGACCTTCCGGGCGCACTGATTTTCCCCGCACTGCACCTGGAAATTCTGGTCCTTTTGCATATAACCGAACTTAACCTTTTCCGGACCGATGGCAAATGACTGCAGGGAAAAACCAGGCCTCTTCGGCCGGATGTAGGATTCAAATAGTCCTTCCAATACCATGACCGTGCCGTAAACGGACCTATCGAATCCTTCCTCGATCATCCGGGCTCCCTTTTGCTTCTGTTCGTTTCGGGATTTGTCCTGATGCTGGGGTACAGAAACCCTTATGGAAGGCTTTTGAAAAGAAAGGCCCAATTGCCTGTCAAAGACCACCTGAAAGTCCGACAGATTTTCCTGGATCACAACACCAGCTTGATTTCCGACATTTCTGAAGACGTAGTCCAGGAGTTGATTTAGCGTTTCAACCTCTACTGAGCAGATGATCTTCTCAAATTCATGATCATCGATAAAATAGTACCTATCCAGGTAATCGTTAAAATCGGCCCATTCATCCGCGCAGACCGATATCGGGGCCGTTAATAACGCGAGAGCAAGTGAGATAATGGCGATGGCCCGAAACATGTCATACTCCCTTTTGTTTTTTTCGGTTACCTTCCACCTTCCACTTTTTACATTCTACTGCTTTCTTCCTGGAATATGAGCTCTGACCCCACGCGTGCTCCCGTGTCCCTGACCGATGGTACGAAGATTAAGAAATGCTGAACAGTTGGACTTTCCACGCGAAGTCACGCCCCGGGCGTGATTAAAATACAGGCTGCGATCCCCAGAAAACAGAAAGTGTTTTCTTTTTAACCCGCCTGCCGGATCCCCAGAGCCATGAGGTCCTCCGGATCCCGGATGTACCCTTCCCTGCCGTCGATCCTCAACTTGAGCCAGGGCGGCCCGTCCAGGGCGACCACGCCCTTGCTGATGACTGGCCTTGCGTATGCCATGATAAACTCCACCTTGGAATCCTTTTTCACGATGATGTGTCCGGGGATGTCGGTCTCCGATGGGCGGGAAAAAAGCCTGACAAAGGTGTCTTCCCCGGGAGGGTTTCTCCGCACATCCACTTCCAGGGCATGAAAACGATAGGTCATGTCATAATGGATCGGCGCCACCTGCAGGTCGGCAAATACCCGGAGCGGTACGATGACCTCGAACCAGCCCGTCCACACGCCGAACCTTATCGTATCGTTTTCGAAAAGCCTGCGTGAGCTGGCCGTGCTCCCCGGCGGCAGAGGGAAAATCCGCCCGTTGACCGTCAGGGGAGAAAAGAGGGGAGTCAGCCGGCCTTCCTTTAAGGCGAACACCTGGCAGGCCCCTCCGGCAGGGGGGGCGGCGGGAACGAAACCGTAGGACAGGAGCAAACCCGCGCCGGGCCGGTCCTTTGGGGGGAGCTCCACAAGCTTGGCTCCTTCGACCTTAAAGCCTTTCAGCCCCCGGCTGTCCAGGGCGAAAGCAGAAACGTCGAGGCTTTCCATGAAGGCTGTGGCACCCTGGTCCACCCTGAAGGATTTCTGAAAATGGGCGTTCCCCTGGTCATCGACTAGGGCGATGGATTGGACGGTTTCATCAAACCCATTCCCGGCGCCTTCCCATGCAAGTTTTTTCTTAACGAGGGTAAAGTCCTGGCCGCCCACAGTAAAAGGTCCCGTCTGCTCTTCCCTGACCTGCACCTTGCCTCCATGCAGATCGACATTTTCGTTCAGAGCAACAACCTGCGGAACGTTAAGGACAAAAAGGAAAAGGCCGAACCACAACACCGCCTGTCCACGGTTCAAAAAACTGCGAACTGCGAAAAGGTGGGACATGATCCCCTCCAAAAAAAGGGCAGAAGGTCCGGCACCAGGGGCACAGGTACACACACTTTGAGGTTACCACAACAAAGCCTGAGAATGTGAGCTCCGACCCCCAGGCTTTCGGTTCTTCACCATGGGATAAATTAGAAAGGGATTTGTTTCCAGGTGAACCGGGTTTTGTCCAAAGCATGCGCGAGAAATTGGAAGTGCACGCCATATCTCCATCGATGCCAAGGAGTCAGAGAGCCGCTGGACGACCTTCCCTGTGTGAGCTTTTTCCCTCAGGATTAAACGGGAGCAAGCTTGTCAGGAGCCGTTTGATTATCGAAGCGTTTAAACGACACCTATACACCCGGAGCGAGACCGGCGAATACTGTGACATGCATCCTGCTTCTATTTCCAGGATAATAAAAGGCTGGAGAGGCTGAGCGGTTGGACTTTCTGCGCGAAGTCACGCCCCGGGCGTGATTAAAATACAGGCTGCGACCCCAAGGCCCCCCAGGGCTTTTTATTGGTCGATATTGATATAGATCCTGTTGGGGCCACCCAGGTTTCCGGCAACGATATCCGGATCACCGTCACCGTCCACATCCCCCAGGACGACTCCGTACGTATTTTCATTACCCAGGCCCTGACCGGTGTCGGTGAAGATGCCCGCACCCATATTTTCCCACACGAGATTAGGCCCCTCGTTTCCGCTGACCAGATCCAGGTCGCCATCGCCGTCGAGGTCCTCGAGGGCCAGGTAATTGGAATTGGAAGATCCAAGAAGTTGCCCGGTGCTGGAAAATATCCCCGATCCGTTGTTTTCCCAGACAAGGTTCGGATCGAACCGGTTTCCCTCGACAAAGTCCAGGTCCCCGTCGCGGTCAATGTCACCGATGGCAACAGAGCTGGTATTGCCACTACCCAAACTCTGACCGGTGTTGGTAAAGGTTCCGTCCCCTTCGTTCAGGAAAACAAGATTTGGCCCCTGATTTCCCTGCACCAGGTCCAGGTCGCCGTCCCCGTCAAGGTCACCCAGAGCCACCGATTGCGTGTCCCGCGTCGTCAGCAACTGCCCCGTATCGGAGAAGATACCTGCCCCCATGTTTCTGTAAACGAGAGTCGGTTGGTTGTAGTTGCCGACCACTAGATCGAGATCCTGGTCGCCGTCGACATCGCCTATGGCGATAGCCATGAGTATGGATGAGTGCATGTTTCGGCTGCCACTGGCAAACACCCCTGAACCGTTATTGTGCCAGACCAGAGGCCTTTCGGTGGTGGCCATACCTGTCCGGGTGTTGCCGCTGATAAAGTCCGGGGCGTCATCCCCGTCCAGTTCCCCTACAGCCACTTCCAGCGTACGGTAGTGACCCAGCCTCTGACCGGTATCGCTGAAGATGCCCGCTCCCATGTTTTCCCAGACCAGGTTTGGACCATCTTCCCCAGCTACCAGGTCCAGGTCGCCGTCCCCGTCAAGGTCCCCCAGCGCCACGCAGTAGGTGTCGGAAGAACCCAGGGACTGGCCGCTGTCGGAGAAAACGCCTGACCCGGAGTGGGCCGGCCCATCACTCCCGCCTCCGCAGGAGCCAAGCAAGGCTATGAAGGTCGCGAGGCCGCCGCCCAGAAGAAACAACACAGCCAAACGTCTCATGAATATCGCTCCCTTTTATCCTGGCGGCAAACCAGGGGCTTTTGGGGGGCAGAGCTTTTAAGCACCCGGATTTTCCCTTCTCGTCGCTAATATTCCAGGGCCCTCGAGAGCACCTCGAACCAGCCGCCGTCATCCCCCTCACTTATCGGAGTGGCGGGATCAGTCCAATCAGCCCAGTCCCAATCCCACCCCAGGCAAATAATGTGACCGGAACCGTAGGGGATGAGGGTCAACACCCCGTTTCCCTGGGTTTCGCTGTAAATCCTGTCGGCGGTTACCGGCAAGGTTCCCGAATTGATGGCCGTCACCTGGTTGGGATAGGAAAGCGTTGAAGGTGCATCGGCAAAATTCGTCCCGGCGGCTACAGCGGCATCAAGGGAAATGGTTTCGTAGACCTCTGTTAAAAATTCCATTGAGAATCCGAAGACGGTATTCGCCACGGCAAGGTTTCGGTCCTCGCTGCTGAAGATTAAAAGGGATCCTCCGGATTCCACGAAATCATGGATAATATCTACCGCCGTGGAATCAAGGTTTGAGGACAGGTTCCCGAGAGAAAAGGCGTTAATCTCAGGGATAGCGAGAGCTGTCCTGCCGTCGAGGGCCGAACTTAAGATGGCCGAGGAGGTTCCAGTAAAGGCAACAGCTTCTACCCCAAGGTACTGGAGGGTTTTGAGGACGTTGCTGGATTCAGCCCTGTTGTCCGCCTCGTCGAAGTTGACATAATTTGTGTCACCAAAAAGGGCCACCGAAGTTTCTGCAGAATCCCCTCCACCACCGCAGGAAAAAACGAAGAACATACCGGCGAAAAGAACAATCGCTGCGAAAACTGCAGATCCTGCCCGCTTCATGATCCCCTCCTTTTTCATGAAAAACCGTCCCCCCTTGTCACACCGTAGCTGAAAGCGAAGACGGACTTGAAAACGGTGCCGGTGAGTTCCCCGGATTTCGTTTCCCAAACCTCCTGACAAAAACGTTTTGAGCCTACGCTTATTTTTGGGAGTTTGCAAAGGCCGCCCGCCGGGCTGAGGGAAAGGTTGAAGGTGGGAAATATGAGTGCACTGGTGCACCGGTGCACTTGTGCATTTTTAAACCCGCCTGTCCATCGCAGCTGGTCGAAAGCCGTTAGGGAAAGTGGGAGGTCTGGCCCCAAGAATGGGCACTCATGTTACGCTTTCTTTCCACCTTCCACTTTTTACATTCCACTGCTTTCATTTGAGGATGCAAGCTCCGGCCTCATAGAGCTCCCAGGGTCGGCCGGATTCCAACCCTATTGTTATGACCACGCTTCCCCTCTTGTGTCCCTTCTCCGCATATTCATGGGCCTTCGCCGCCTGTTCCAGCGGATAGCGCTTGTCGATGACCGGCCTGATCTTTCCCTCCTCAACAAGCCCCCTGATGAAAAGGAGGTCCTCCTTTTTCTCAGGCGCGACGTCGCAGATGACCTTTTTGCCGCCGATGACGGACGTCCAGAGCATCTGGAGGAGCTCTTTCAGACCGAAGACCGTGAAGAGATGCCGCCCTTCCCTGGCCAGGGAAGACCTGCACCGCGAAAAGGAGGTTTTGCCAACAGTGTCGAAGATGATGTCCCAGGTCTCCCCGATGGAGGTAAAGTCCTCCCGCGTGTAGTCGATGACCCTGTCAGCCCCCAGCGACCTTACCATCTCCAGGTTCGAGGTGCTGCACACCCCCGTTACCACGGCACCGAAGGAAACCGCCAGTTGGACCGCGGCCGTGCCGACCCCTCCCGAGGCACCGTAAATGAGCACTTTCTGGTCTCTGCGGATTTTCCCCCTGTCCCTCAGAAAATACAATGCCGTCAGGGCCCCGAAGGGGATCGAGGCGGCCTCCTCGAAATCCAATCCCGGGGGTTTTTGTGCCAGGGCGGAATTTTCGGATCGGCACACGTACTGGGCATAGGCGCCAAAACGACTGCCATCCATTCCGAAGACCAGGTCCCCTTTCTTAAGCGAGGTCACTTCCTTTCCCGCGGCCTCGACTACGCCTGCCAGCTCGGTCCCCAGTATGGTTCTCTTTGGCCTCCTGAGACCATAGATCAGCCGTCCCGGGAGCCAGAACACGGCGGGAAAACTCGAGCCCCTCAACCGGTAGTCAGCGGCGGTGACTGTGGTTGCGTGGACTTTTATCAGGACCTCCCTGTCACCGGGAGCGGGTTTTTCAACCTCCCTCAACTCAAGGACCCCGGGAGGTCCATATTCGGTGTTAACGATTGCTTTCATGCGAGTGTCCCTCCCTACGATCTCAACAATTCATTACATTGTGGAGCCTGACCCTGCAATCCACCGCCGCAGTCCTTCAGGACCGGGATAACCGGAATTCCAATTCCGCAGGCATGGAGGATAAGGGGATCTTACCTCACACTTTCCGATTAAAGGCCGCTACGAAATTTTATACCATGGAATGTTCCGTCGATCCCCAAGGCTTTAGGTGAAAAGGTCAAGAAGCAAGATACGACCCCAAAGGTACAGTCATTGGTTTTGATACCAGATCATGTTCATGTATTCTCCCGAGTAGGGAATTTCGCGGAAAATGAAACATGGTTGGGTAAAAATGGGGGGGTCCCCATTTAAAACGGTGAATGGACATGGCGGAACTTTTTAATGAATGGCCCGAAAAATATGATGAATGGTTTGAAACACCCATTGGAAGACTGATCAGGAGATACGAGCAGGAACTGATATTCCAGATGCTCAATCCTGAAGACGGAGAGACGATTCTCGATGCCGGCTGCGGCACGGGTATCTTTGTTGTCGATCTCATAAAAACCGGAGCACACGTTGTAGGGTTGGAACTGTCTCCCATCATGCTTCGCCGCGCTTTTGCCAAGCTTGCGGGTCAGGCCTTTTTTCCCGTCCGGGGAAACATGGTCAGGCTCCCTTTTGCGGATAATTCCTTTCACAAAACCGTTTCCAATACCGCAATCGAATTTATCGAGGATGCCGGAAGCGCAGTCGAAGAGCTGTTCCGGGTAACCAGACCGGGCGGCGTGATCGTGGTGACCACTTTAAACTCTCTTAGTCCCTGGGCCGATCGCAGGCAAATGGCTGCCCGGAAGGGACATCCCCTTTTTCAGCATGTGGTCTTCCGATCACCGGAGGAACTGTTAAATCTGTCTCCTGTGGCGGGCGCCTTTAAAACAGCCATCCATTTCGAGAAGGACGCAGATCCGCAATTGGCTCAGCAGATCGAGGAAGCAGGGAAAAAAAGAAGTCCGGAAACGGGTGCCTTCCTGGCTGTCAGGTGGAAAAAACCGATATAAAAAAGGGCCCTGGGGTCGTATCTAACCATTTAAGGATTTTGCTTCTGGATTGGTTAACCTTAAACCCTAAGATACGATCCTCTGTTTCCACAGCGTTTTGGCGCAAGTGTCCGGATGTCTCACGCCCGTTCTGGAAAAAGAGCGTCCAATGTCCAACGTCTAACGTCCAACGGGGGAGGATTCAGTGCACCCGTGCACCTGTGCACGGGTGCACTGCTCTTTTTTGTTCTTCTCTGCGGCCCTTCGCGGGAGCGCCTGAGCTGGCATTCTTTGCGCACTCTGCGTTAACGCTTTCTGGTTCAAGACCAATTAACGCAAAGGACGCCAAGGCGGCCCGCTGGGAGGCCGCACGGTTCGCAAAGGACGCAAAGAAAAACTAAGATCTGAGTTTAACCCTATAGCCTTTATTTTTCTTTGCGAGCTTTGCGGCTTTGCGTGAGATTGCCCTCGGCGCTTTGGTGCAAGAGCCGGATGTCTCACGCCCGTTCCCCGTTGCCGGTCGCTCGTGACCGCTGAGGACGCAGAGAAAACCAGGGATAACTGTTCAACTCATAATTCCTTTTTTGCTCTTCTCTGCGAGCCTTGCGGGCTCTGCGTGAGATGGCCTTTCGGCGCTTTGACGCAAGAGCCGGATGTCTCACGCCCGCTCGGTAAAAGCACGTCCAACGTTAAACGTCCAATGTCCAACGAAAAGGCTTCTTGTGCACCCGTGCACTCGTGCACTGTTTTTTTCTCTGCGCGCCCTGTGCGCTCTGCCTGCCCTGAGCTGACCTGCCATGAGTTTGTCAAATGGTCGAAGGGCGTAGGACTGCCTTTCTGATATGAGGGTCGTATCTAACCATTTAAGGATTTTGCTTCTTGATTGGTAAACCCTAAGGTACGACCCTCTGGTTCTCTAAAGCACCCTGGGGACATCAGGAAAGATGTTTTTTGAAAAATGTCATGGTTCTCTCCCAGGCAACATTTGCCTGTGCTTCATCATAACGGGGCGTGGAATTGTTATGGAAGCCGTGGCGGGTCTCCTCGTAGGTGTACATGGCGAAATCTTTCCCCTGTTTTTCCAGGGCACTGCGGTAGGCTTCTCTTGAAGCATTGATCCTGGGATCTTCCTCGGCGTAATGGATCATCAAGGGTGCCTCTATCCTGGTCACATCTTCAGTTGCCGGGGCCATACCGTAAAAAGGCGCTGCGGCATTCAGGTCTGTCCCCATAACGACGGCCAGGTTATTAACCACGCCCCCTCCATAGCAGAAACCCGTGGCGCCAAGCTTGCCGCTCGACCACTCATGACCTTTCAGGTATCTGGCGCTGTTGAGCAGATCGGTAAAAAGCTTGTCAGGGTCCAAAGACCTTTGCATGACCTTGCCGTCGTCATCGTTGCCGGGGTAGCCGCCGATGGGTGCGAGCCCGTCCGGTGCCAGGGCGAGAAAACCTTCCACCGCAGCCCTGCGCGCCACGTCTTCAATATAAGGATTGAGGCCCCTGTTTTCATGGATAACCACTATGGCGGGAAAGGGACCCTCTCCGGCCGGCTTGACCAGGTAGCCTTTCATCTTGCCTGATGTGCCGCCGGGAGAGTCATATTCGACGTAACGTGCCTTGATCCGTTCATCCGTGAAGGAGATAGTCTGTGCTTCGGCGTAGCTGGGCATCATGGCTTCAGCCATGGCGAGACCGGTTCCGCCGACCACAGCCAGTGTTGACGCCACATTGAAGAAGGTGCGCCTGTTCATGAGAGTGTGAGCGTATTCATCGTAGAGATCATATACCTTGGGATCGATGTCTTTCTTTTTCATTTTAGACCTCCAGAAAATTGAAAAATTGTTGAAATGACCGAAGTTCTCATTTTCAATAAATGCCTATCTCTGTATATTTAAAATGTTTCAACGATGGGCCAGTTGTTGAGCATTCCTATTGAATTGGTTTTAAGACAAAATTTTCTTGCAAACCCGGCACTTTTGTCCCGATTGTTAAACGCCCATGTACTGAAACAGTGCTGAAGTTTAATTCTTTACTAAAATTGTAACCAACAATCGTTCAGAGTCAATAACGTGGAAGAATGGGGTCAGGTGTTGAATTGTGACATATCTAACCTTATTTGGCCGGCATGCAACAATTCGCGCCCTGGCCCCATTATTCCCCACCAACTCGACTCAATTCAAAAATAAGCGGGATCGACCTATCCTGAAAGCCCCCGATACCCATGCATACATTCAAAGGGAAATCGGCGAATATCCCGGACTTCACCCAGGCTACATCTCAAGGATCGTCCTGAAACAAAGAAAAGGTTGAAAGGCGAGAACTGACCCCCAAGGGCTCTGCTGAACTTGGAATCATCATGGGAAGAGAGGGAAGGAGATATCAACAATGGAGATACAAGCTATCCACATTATTGCACTGCTTATCACAGGCTTGGCCGTTGGATTTGCCTCAGGCCTGTTGGGTGTTGGAGGGTGTTTTATCATGGTGCCGGTCCAGTACTGGGCCCTTAAATCGATCGGGGTGGATCCTACCATTGCCATCCGGATCGCTTTCGGGACCAACCTCCTGGTTGTGCTCCCGACAGCATTTACCGGGGCCATGACGCATCACAGGAAAGGGGCTGTCCTCTGGAAAGCGGCTGTCACCCTGGGTGTGACCGGCGCCGTCGGCGCCTTTGCCGGCGCCTTCATTGCATCCCACCTTCCGGGAAAAATCCTGACGGTCGCATTCGGAATAGCCGTTATCCTGGGTGCCTTCCGCATGCTTACGGCCAGGCCGCCGCAGATTACGGAAGAGCCCTCCGACAATATTACAGAATTTATTCTGTGGGGAATCCCCCTGGGTATTGTTTCAGGAATCATCGGGATAGGCGGCGGTGTTCTTATGATCCCCATAATGATCTTTTTTCTGAAATTCAGGATACACCAGGCGGTAGGAACCTCCACTGCCTTGATGGTTTTCACCGCGGCAGGCGGGGCCCTGTCTTTCCTGATAAACGGAATGGGAATCCAGGGGCTTCCGCCTTATTCCACAGGCTATCTCAACTGGCTCCAGTGGTTCCTGCTCGCCGCATGCAGTATCCCCATGGCTGTCGTTGGAGCCAGGACCGCTCATTTCCTGCCGGCCAAACAGCTTAAATACATATTTATCGCCGTGATGTTTTATATGGGTTTAAAGATGTGCGGTGTAAATGCGTGGCTGCATCTGCCAATTTAGACTCTTTTGTGAACTGATCTGGGGAAACCCCTGGGGTGGGACTTCAGGTTATCAGAAAAAAAATCTGGAACCTGAGAATCTGAGCTCTGACCCCAGGGAATGCCCAGGATTTTTCCGGGTGAGATTCCCCATTTCAGAGACATTTTTTCCTTTTACCCCGGCAGGAGCCCAAACCGGGCAGCTCACTTAATCAGCGGGAGGTAAAAATTATTTTTTCGGCCATTTTTTTCCAGGCATCACCCAGCCAAAAATTATCCCTTCAAATATCATTCTTATCTTGTCAAACCATGAATAATTCTGGGACGAGAAATCCCCAACATCATTTTCAGATTTAATATTTTTTAAAAAATCGCTGATAATTTCCTGCGCCCTTTCAAAATCGCTTTCATGAACCATTATTGTTTTACGGTTTAAAAGGTCAATCTGCAGGCCGGTTTTCAATGAACCAAAGAGGTCATTGTGCACAAAAACAGGGATTTTTTCCGCTTCGAAGATACTCCGAAGAACCGCGAGCTGGGCGTCATTTTCAGGAGAAAAAAGTTTAATCATTTTTTTTAAGGCTCAAGTGCTGAAGACCGCAGGCAACGGAACCTGGAATTAAGAGTCTGGAATCCGCTCTTACCTGAGAATGTAGGGTCCGACCCTTAAAGGCTCTATCCTTGTACAGCCAAAATTTTTGAGATGAATTTTTTGACATAATTTTTATATTTTTTTAAAGATGTAATTTCTCCAGTTCTGCTTAAAAAGGCTTTTTTCCAAACACCCTTCTTTTACGAGCTTCAGTTTGTATTTTTCGGCGATGCCAGATAAATATTTTTTCGTATAACAATAAACCGGTCGTCTAAAAATTTTCCCTTCAACTTCAAGATTGCTATATTTTTTGTTAATGCCTTTTCCATCTTGGATAATCATAAGGCAAAAACCATCCTTCCTTAAGATATCAGAGATGTTCCTTACAACATCCTGCAATTCATCCGGGTTAAGGTGGATCAATGAACCGCTGGCAAAAATGCCGTCAAATTGCCCAAGGGTATCATCAAGGTTGCGAAAATCCATAATCTCGAACTTGCATTCCGGGCAGCGCTCCTTTGCAACCCTGACGCATTCGCTGCTGTAATCTATGCCGGTTACTCTGGCCCCAAAGGATGCCAACCTCCTGCTCTCATGTCCCGGCCCGCATCCAAAATCCAATATCCTTGGAGCTTCAGGTAACAGTGATACAAAATCCTTTATTGTTGACAGAAGGACATCGTTTTCGTACCACTCATCTGCCGTTTTTTCTGCTGTTAGATCATAGAACAGCATTGTTTCATCTTCCATTCTTTGGGTCCTTTTTCATTCTCATCACCCCTTTTTATCCGTCCATGAGACTGGGGAGAATCAGGAAAAAGTCATGGGAGTCGCTCCTTGCATCTTTACCTATGTCGAGATACAAGCTGCGATCCCCAGATTATTCAGCCCGAAGGGCCAAGCCGGAAGTTTTACCATCAGAATCCAAGGGTCCTCAAACGGTTTAAAAAGTCTGAATGAGTGAAAATTTCTTCGGCATCATGACCGACTTCGGGGATCTCCATCCAGACGTGCGGCGTTTCGTGGTAGTTTATGTCAAAGATCCTCAAGTGCAGGAGGTTTGAGGAGCCATGGTACATGGGTTCATAAATCCAACCTTATTTACCAGAAGCGCCACGATTCATGCCCGCAACCCAGATGGCTGAAGGTCGTTCCTTGTATTTTAACAAAATCTTGTAAGGGATGGTCCCGTCAATATCCTGGAAGCAACGGGGTCAGGGATAGTTGGAGCTTGCCTGTGTTTTTCGGGCACTCGGGTTACGGTTTCATTCCACCTTCCACTTGCTGCCTGCCATTGGACCCTTCTGAGAATGTGCCTGCCCACCGCAGACTCTCGACCGTCCCGCCGATGGTGGCAGCTCTGACCCCAAGGACTTGTCCGACCCGGCTTCCTTGACAACCCAATCTCATTGGATAAGCTTTAGATAATAATCCCTGATATTTTTTACAATTTTTTAACATCCGCAATTTATTCGCCTTATAGATAGTTTCTGGGTGAATTATCCGGGGTCTTTAAGCCCTGTATTTCAGACAGTTTAATTACCTCAAAGCAGTTCCAACTGAACACCTCCCGCTTCGCAGACCCCATTCTGATTGTCGCCTGATCCGACCGCAGTAACCGTTTCCAGGGGGGTGTGTCATGACCCGAATCAAAGGAAAGATGTTCCTTGCAGCCGCCATTTCATTTATTTTGACCAATGCTGGATGTGCATCTTTTTTGGCAATCCAGACGCCGGTATCGGTGTCGGATTACCCTGAAATTTTCCATTGTATTACCAATCCCGATTCCCATGGACAATGCGATGCAAAAGATCTGGGTAAGGATTTAAAGGGTTCATCCCTTTACGCTGACGGCCCTGAGGGATACTTCGAAGCTCTTCGTGAAATTGAGATACCGGAAAAATTATCCGAGAAAGAATCTGCTCGTCTCTCCGAAAAAAGTTTCATTGGGGAACCGAAGGATTATTATAATTTCTTCAGCAGAGCGTATAGTAAAACGAATCACTTGATAAATGGCAGCCCTGAACGCGCTAAAACGAATCACCTGGAAAATGGCAACCCTGCACTCGCTGAATCTGCTCAGAAAACGATGCTCACCAAGTCCAATATAAATATTCACACGTTGTTTTATCAGCAGATGGCGGATGAAAGCGCCACCGTCAATGCCGAAAGGGTGGAATTTGATGCAGATGATCTCGGCTCTTATGTCGGAGACATGGTCGAGTCTTTTTCCTACGACGGGCTGGTCTTATTTCAGCACGAGGTGAATAAAAGGGCTTTGAGGAAATTATCGGAATTGCCGGAAGGAACAAGAGTGCTCAAAAGTGAAACAAGGGAAAAAATGGATAACTATGCAAGGATTGTCGAAGATATAAATTATACCCAAGAGTATCTCAAAGCATATTTCCATCAGTACAAATTTATCGAGGTTAAAATAAAAGCAGGCAAATTCAGAGCAGAGCTCGAAAATAGAGTCTCGGAGCAGTTCCCTTTTCTCGATAAGGAGCATATTACCCTACACGTCGATGAATTATTCAGGAAGGTGACGGGGCTGGAGTTCTCGGAAATATGCCCTAATGAAAATGATTGCAACTACATAATAGAGGTTGGGGGCAAACTGGATTCGACTCAATTTGTTACCAGGTCTGGTATCGAATATGGATTCCCGTACGTAACCGTTTCCTTCGATCCCCTGGCCGATGAGAAGTTGGCCGCAACGATAATCGACTGGAATAAAGTCGGGGCCGACATCGTGAGAGTACTGGTCGAAGCGGTTGGAGACAGGATCATGGGTTTACCTGCAGATGCCTCATCGACATTATGCATCATAGATACTACACGCTGCTATATTCTAAACAATGGTATATCGGTGGATGAATTTTCCGCCGTCAATGAATTTTCCGCTCAAATTGAAATGGAGGTCAGCAGTGCCGCCGGTCTGGCAGTTAGAGGATTCTGGTGGGCATCTTTAAACAATGAAGCTTTGGCCAAAATTATTGAAACTACCGCGGGAGCAGTCGCAAAGAAATTTGCCGAAAAGTTCGCATATTGCGTTTATTCATGCACAGCCGACGAAAGAGGAAATCGAAAGAGTTTGATGTCCCGCGTGACTCTAAGAAAGATCAGGGTAAAGGTGAAAAATTGATAAAAATTTGCTGATTGCGATAATTCGGATGGATTACCATGGGGAGTCAGCGCTCAGATCTTCAGATCCATAGCCTCCTTATTTGAATAACCTGAGAATCTGAGCTCTGACCCCAAGCACATGATCTCGAGAATCATCAAGGATTGGAAAACCAAATGTTAAAATTCAAGCTGCGACCCCCGGGTTCCCCTGACATCCAGGGGATTCAGTGACCCGCTCCCTTTTTAACCGCGGACAGGAACCGGGACCGGAGCATATCACTCATGAGAGCCGCCTTTACGGGAGGAAGCTTCAGGAACCCGCCCACGAAGGACCTCATGAACTTGTGGGTGACGTTCTCGGGCTCGGGGAACATCTGGTTCTGCAAAGTGCCGCGCTCAAGGCATTGGAGAATAACCCTTTCAAAAACGGTCTCAGGATGGATAACCCGCTGCTTTCTTTCCACCAGTTTCATGGCTTCGCTTTGGCACTTCAGCGCGCATGCACCACAGCCGATACATATGGATTCGTCTACAACGGGGCCATTTTTCCTCGTTGCTGATGGTTCGTCGTTCGGTCTCATCTCAATGACCGAGATAGGGCAGGCCTTCGCACAGGCACCGCAGCCTGTGCAAAGGGAATCGTCCGGCCGTGCGAGGTAACTGGAACTCACAATAACGTTTGGATACCCATATTGGCTTATGCCCAGGAGGCACACACAGCAGCATCCACAGCAGTGGCACATGAAGTCGCAGCTTCTTTGGACGTTGTCAGCGTTGATGACGAGTCCGAGCTCTCTCGACTCGTCCAGGTTCTCCAGCATCCGGGATTTTGAAACCTCCTTTGCCAAGCCGTTCCTGATCATGTATTCAGCGGATTTTCCCATGGTCGAACATTTCTCAAGGGGAACGTCGCATGCCCCTTCCTCACTGTGGGATTTCTTGTGGCGGCACGAACATAGACCGATGGCGAACAAGTCGTTTCCTTCAATGATGCCCCTCGCCTTTTCGTAGTCCAGGACTTCGATGTGCTCCGTTTGGTTGATTGTCTCCTCCCACGGCATGGTTCGCAGGGGGGATACTTTTTGACCGCTACCGAAGTTAGCTGCCAGGAAAAGTTCGCTGCTCTCCAAATAATCCTGAAAGAGCTTTGCCATCCTCGCTGGATCAATTCCTTCATATGTCCTCATCATCGTAAATTCGAAGATACCGATGATCATGGGAGAGATCATGTAGAAATAGCGGTCCCTGATGCACACATCCAGGACGAGCCCCTTTCGAGCCATCCCCTCGAGGACCTTTTTCAACCCGGCTTCATCCCGACCGATGCTCCTGGCTATCCTGTCAAGGCGCACCAGTCCATAGGGCATTTTCACGATGATCTCTGCCTCTTCATGAGAGTAGAGGGCCTTCAATATTTCGTAGAGGGTCTCGTTCCACGGAGCCCTGACGGTCAGGCCATCGACCTTCTGACCGAGTCTCCGGTACAGGTCCTTTCCTACCAGGTGACCCATAGATTTCTCCTGTTTGTTTTTACAACACCAGAAGTACTCTGACACCACAGACAATACAGAAAATAACGATAACACTCAGTATATCAGATCGGATACAAACAAGTACCATCGCTAAGGATAGTCTGGAATCGGACATCTTTTTCTGAAATTTGGTATCAAAAAGAGCTTAAAGACATGAGAATCTGAGGTCCAACCCCAACGGCCCTACAAGAATGAATTCAAAAGGTGAACTGCACAAAGAAATGTTCTGGATACTTGATTGATGATCCATTGCCATGCAAAAATCAGAAGGCAGGATACGGAAGACTTGGTGTCGGATCCCACTTTTTTATAAAGGTAATAGGGTGAGACACGACCCAACGGTTTGCCCAAGGTCTCTTAACTGAACAGGTGGTGCCATTGTCTGATGTCGCCATAGTTCTCATCCTTCTTTCGGCGCTCATCCACGCCACATGGAATCTCATCAGCAAGCGTTCGTCGCCCTGGCCGGCGTTTTTCCTGGTCGCCAATGTCCTCGGCACTGTGATGTTTTCCCCATGGGTCATCCTCTATACCGGGGTGATCCACAGGATACCCGGGACTGTCTGGGCCATGCTCGTCATTACCGGTTTCTTTCAGGCGCTGTACTGTACGGCGCTGGCGGCGTCCTACAGACATGGGGACCTGTCCGTTTCGTATCCAGTGGCCCGATCTCTTCCCGTCATCCTGGTGCCGGCGGTAACTGTCCTTCTAGGACGAGGCGGCCTTCTGGGCTTATGGTTCGCGTTGGGTGCCGCTCTGGTCCTGGGTGGAACGGCTCTCGTATCTTTGAAGGACCTGTTCCCTTTCCGCCGGCGATCGATCACAGGGGGAGCTTTTCCTATGGCTCTGTGTGCAGCCATCGGAATCTCGGGATATTCCATGATCGACGACCGGGCATTGGCGATCATCCGCGGCAGCATGAGCGGAATTTACGGAACAGTACCCGTCACCCTCGTATACGCTTTTTTGGAAACGATCTCTTGCGCGGCCTGGCTGGGGGCTTTCATCCTTCTCGGAGGCAGAAGGTTCCGGGGAGGACGCGTGCCGCTGGGATGGGCCGCCGGTGCAGGAATTCTCATGTACATCACATACGGTTTGGTCCTCGTCTCCATGGCTTTCGCAAGGGACATCAGCCTCATCGTGGCCTTTCGCCAGATCAGTATCCTCGCAGGCGCTTTAATGGGTATCGTATTCTTAAGAGAATCGGCCAGTCTTGTGAAGATCGCGGGTCTGACGGTCCTGTTCGCGGGGCTGGTTCTCGTGGCCGTGAGTTAAATGATGACAATGTCAGCAACGGGTTGCCTGGTTCGTACCTCATGGCCAGGAACGTATCTAAACTATTAAAAGAAACATGAAAAAAATGGAAAAATAATTTGTCAGCCCCAGCCTTTTGGAAAGGCTGGGACTGACTCCAGCAGGTGAAAAAGGGACAAGGAGAAAGGGCCAGGAAGAAACGATATGAGAATCAGCCTTGATGCCAGAGACCGTTGGACCTCTAAGAACCTCGTTCTAAGTTCCTGGAATCCAGACTTCAAGGACCAGATACTAGGTACCAGGTACCAGGAACTGCCTTTCCCTGAGAATCTGAGCTCTGACCCCAGGAAATGCCCGGGTACACCCTTAGAGAGATCGGTGAATACCTGCAACTCAACCCGGATTACCTGTCAAGGATCATCGGCAAAATAAGAAAAACATCAGAAGGCAGGCTTGTCCCGCCGTCTTGTCCGCCGTAGCTTTAGCGAAGGCGGAAGCTTTAGCGTAGGAGGAACCTGACCCCAAAGGGTTTTCCCTTAAACAGCCCTTTCACAGTACTGGGCGTGTAAAAGGCATTGTGAGGAGGCGTCCTAGACGTAATCTTGTGGGATCCCGGTAAGCGCCCAAGCCTATTTTTATCCGGTCCTGATCCACTTTTTTAAGCAGTGTACCAAGTGCCCTATCCCAGGTTGAGAAGATTGTTCCGTAGTTGGTGTTCCTTTCACGCTTGATCACCGAGTGGTGGATCCTGTGCATCGACGGTGGGACGAACAGCATCCAGTAGAACTGCTCGAACCATTTCGGCACTCGCACCACGCTGTGTTGAAACTGGGCCGTCAATACCAAGAGAGTCTCAAACACAACCAGCTCAGTTAACCGTACACCGAGTAGGAAGATCAGCCCGATTCTAATGACAGCTGAGATACCCAACTCGCCGATATGAAAACGGGTTGCTGTTGAAACGTCCATGTTGAGGTCGCTGTGATGCACGCGGTGCAATCGCCATAGCATCGGCATCTCATGATTGAGGAAATGCCAGACGTAGAGCATGAAGTCCATGAATGCTACCACTACGATCAACCGGGTCCAGGAGGGCAGGTCCACCAAATAGAGGAGCCCTGTGCGGGTTGCCGTCACGTAGGCCGTTGCGCCAAGGATGATGACACCGAAGACGAGATTCAAGGCAATTCCGTTAAGAATAGTGAGAGAAATGTTTGTCGCCCAGCGTCGGCTTTTTGAAGCGGTACTCAGGCGGTAAGGGGCAAGCAGCTCCAGGGCCAGAAAGATGGCGAACCCACCCCACATGGCCAGAGAACGAATCAAGATGGCTTTCTCGACAGGCATTTTTAACCTCATTTCGTCTGGGGGTCGTAGCTTGTATTTTAACATAGACGAATCAAAGGATAAGAAACCCCCGGATCAAAGAGGCTTATAAGAGCCACGGATACACCCTTTGAGAGATCGGTGTATACCTGCAACTCAACCCGGATTAGCTGTCAAGGATCATCGCTGAAATAAGAAAAACATCAGAAGGCAGGACCTGA
>Ga0272443_10001146_pt1 | contig 41465 bp, 54 predicted proteins | sample SSMAcet12_FD_193581 | JGI IMG/M metagenome (GOLD analysis project Ga0272443, IMG submission 193581) | Marine sediment archaeal communities from Little Sippewissett salt marsh, Falmouth, MA, United States - SSM-Acet-12 | ecosystem: Environmental > Aquatic > Marine > Wetlands > Sediment ...
CACGCAGCCGCTGTATGCCCGGCATCACCACAAAGGCGAACGAAAACAGGAAGCCTGCCACCAGGGAACAAAGAAACGTGGCCAGGATCAGTGCAGTCCGGAAGATTTCTTCGATCGGCATGGAATGACCTCCTTGCTTCTGTTGCTGCGGATATGGATTATCGCTTGCTGGATGGAAAAACCCCTACTCCCCCTTCTTCCGCTCCACGGAAGCAACCTTGTCCCCGATGGCGACCTCCCTGTCGCGGCGGTCGTCGATCTTGATGACCGTGTAGACCCGTTCGGAGCCTTTGGAGAAGAGGTGATTGTGCAGCTTTTCCGCGACGGCGAAGAGTTCGGACGCGGGACCCGAAACGGTGGTGCCCATGTCGTGCAGGCTGTGGTCGAGGCCGCTCTCGTCGAGAATCTTTTCCAGTTCGGCGACAGCGCCGCTGAGTCCCTTCGCCCCCCGGTCGAGCGGGAAGACCGTGATATCCATGAGCGCCATGATCGTGCGGGTTTCGCCTCCGAAGGAAGGGTTAACGGAAAACGGTTTCCTCGCGGCCCGGTCCGACCGAGACGCAGCTGACCGGCACGCCTGTCTCCTCCTCGATGAAGTGCACGAAGGCCCTCGAATCGGGGTGCATATCCTCGAAGGTACGCGCCTCGGCGTTGGAGGTGTTCCAGCCCTTGAGGGTCCTGTAGACCGGTTCGACCCGGCTGAGCGTCTGGTCGTCGGTCGGGAAATCGAAGATCTCCTTGCCGTCGAGCATGTAGGAGGTGCAGACCTTCACTTCCTCGAACGCGTCGAGCACGTCGAGCTTGGTCAGCGCGATCTCCGTGACGCCGTTGACGATGAGCGAGTAGCGCAGCGCCACGAGGTCGAGCCACCCGCAGCGCCGCTTGCGGCCGGTGGTCGCGCCGAATTCGTGGCCGATCCTGCCCAGCTTGTCGCCGGTTTCGTCGAAGAGCTCCGAAGGGAACGCCCCGTTGCCCACGCGGGTCATGTAGGCCTTGCAGACGCCGATGACGTTGCGGATGTAGTTCGGCGCGATGCCCGAACCGGTGGATGCGCCGCCCGAGGTCGGGTTGGAGGAGGTCACGTAGGGATAGGTGCCGTGGTCGACGTCGAGCAGGCAGCCCTGCGCCCCTTCGAGCAGCACGGTCTTGCCCTCGCGCAGCTTCTTGTTGAGGAAGAGCTGGGTGTTCTTCACGTAGGGGTTGATGATCTCGTCGAACTCGGAATACTCGCGGACGATGGCCTCGACGTCGATCTCCTCGGTGTCGTAGATGTTCTTGATCAGCTTGTTCTTCGCCTCGAGGTTGTCGCGCAGTTTCTCCTCGAGCACTTCCGGATGCAGGAGGTCCACCACCCGGATGCCCTTCCGGGCGAACTTGTCCATGTAGCTGGGCCCGATGCCCCGTCCGGTGGTGCCGATCTTCTTGTCGTTCTGGGCGCTCTCGTGCAGGGAGTCGAGCAGCTTGTGGTAGGGCATGATGAGATGGGCGTTGTGGCTGATGAACAGGCGGCCCCTGACATCGTATCCCATCTCCTCGACCTGCCGTATCTCCTCGAGCAGGGCGTTCGGATCGATCACCACGCCGTTGCCGATGACGCAGATGCAGCCCTCGTGAAAAATCCCCGAGGGAATGAGGTGCAGCACGAGCGTCTTGTCGTCGAAGCAGATGGTGTGGCCGGCGTTCGCGCCGCCCTGGTAGCGGACGACGATATCGTACTTGGAGGAGAGGTAGTCCACCAGCTTCCCTTTTCCCTCGTCCCCGAACTGGGTGCCCACGATAACCGTTGCGGAAGCGGAAGGCTGGTTCAATGGCATTTTTTCTTTCACGACAATCCTGTTTGTTTATCCTGTTGTGTCTCCCCGGTCCGGCCGGCAGCCGCATCCAGGTATCCGTCGAGCTTTTCGAGAAGTTCCTCTCTGCCCCGTCCGGAAAGCGCCGAGTAATTTACAATAAATTCAGTTTTCCGCGAGCAACTTTCCAGTGCCCGCGCGGCCTTCACCCGGTCTTTCTGCTTCAGCTTGTCACACTTGGTCAGCACGATCCCGAAAGGGCGGCCGTGGTAGGCGAGAAAGTCCATCATCTCCCGGTCGGACTCCATGTCCGGGTGGCGGGAATCGACGAGCAGCACCACGAGCCGGATGCGTTCGCCGCGGGCGATATAGTCGCCGAGCAGCTTGCCCCAGAACCGTTTCTGGCCTTTTCCCACCCGCGCGTAGCCGTAGCCCGGAAGGTCGACGAAAAAGCAGTCGTCGTTGACGGTGAAGTAGTTGATGAGCTGGGTTTTTCCGGGAGTGGAGCTGGTCTTGGCGAGTCCTTTGCGGCCGGTCAGCGAATTGAGAAGGGTCGATTTGCCGACATTCGAGCGTCCGACGAACACGATCTCCGGAAAAGGCTCGTCGGGCAGCTGATCGAGGGCGGAAACACTTTTATAAAAGTCTGCGTTTCGTATTTTCATCTCATTGCTGTATCGGCATCCGGGAACGGTCCCCGCGAGGAGACCTCGACAGCATGACACGGCGAGTGTTTCAAGGCCCCGAAGCTGTTAAATAGGGAAGCTAAACACCTTGCGCCAAAAACCCAAATGTTTAACTTGTCCGTTATGACCAGCTCCGCACTGCATATCTACAACTCGCTCACCAGGAAAAAAGAGGCGTTCGAACCGCTGCATCCGGGCATCGTCACGATGTACGTCTGCGGCCCGACGGTTTACGGCCACGCCCATCTCGGCCACGCCAAGAGCTACGTCTCCTTCGACGTGGTGCTCAAATGGCTGCGCCACCTCGGCTACCGGGTAAAGTACGTGCAGAACATCACCGATGTGGGTCACCTGACGGACGACGCCGACGAGGGCGAGGACAAGATCGCCCGGCAGGCCCGTCTCGAAAAGACCGATCCGATGGAGATCGCCCAGTACTACACCCGCAGCTACTACGAGGACATGGACCGCCTCGGCGTTGAGCGGCCGAACATCGCGCCGACCGCCACCGGGCACATTCCCGACCAGATCGCCCTGATCGAGAAACTCGTCAATACCGGCCACGCCTACGAGGTCGACGGCAACGTCTATTTCTCCGTCGGGAGCTTTCCGGAATACGGCAGGCTCTCCGGCCGGACCGACCGCGAGGCCCAACAGTCGAGCGGGCGCGTCGAATCACGGGGCGAGAAACGCGATCCGGCCGATTTCGCTCTCTGGAAGAAGGCCGAAGCGGGCCATATCATGAAATGGAACTCCCCCTGGGGCGAGGGCTATCCCGGCTGGCATGCGGAGTGCTCGGCCATGGCGATGAAATACCTCGGGGAAACCATCGACATTCACGGCGGGGGCATGGAAAACAAGTTCCCGCACCACGACTGCGAGATCGCCCAGTCGGAAGCCGCCACCGGCAAGCCCTACGTGCGCTACTGGATGCACAACAACATGGTGACGGTCGATGGCACGAAGATGGGCAAGTCCCTGAAGAACTCGATCAACCTCAAGGATCTTCTCGAAACGTTCCCGCCCGTGGTGATCCGCTTCTTCATCCTGCAGTCGCACTACCGCTCGCCTCTCGATTTTTCCGAATCGGCCATCAGGGCGTCGCAGGCCGGGCTCGAAAAGCTGCGCGGCACCGTGCGCGCCCTTCGCAAAGCGGCCCCCGGAAGCGGCGAACTGGATGTCGCGGCATTCGAGGAGCGTTTCGCCGGGGCCATGAACGACGACTTCAACACGCCGGTGGCGATTTCGGTGCTCTTCGATTTCGCCAAAGCCGTCAACGGAGCGCTCGGCGGCGGAAAAGGCCTGTCGCAATCCTCCATCGACGCCTGCCTCGGGTTTGTCGAAGCCTGCGGCCGGGACGTGCTCGGCATACTGGAAACGGCCGGAGAGGAACAAGACGGGGATGAAGAAAGCGCAGGAACCGACGTGCTCGACGGCGTGGTTTCGATCCTGATCGAACTGCGCCGCCAGGCGAGGGAACGGAAGGATTTCGCCGAGGGCGACCGTATCCGCGACATGCTGGCCGACGCGGGCGTGACGCTGAAGGACACGAAAGAGGGCACCGAGTGGAACGTATCGGGAAGCCGCTGACCGGCTCCGACCGGCACGAGCTTCAGAGGTAATCCTCGAACCCTTCCCTGCGCAGCGTATCGACCACTTTCCGCACGTTGTGCGCCTGTCCCCTGCGGCAGACGAGCAGCGCGTCCTGGGTGTCGACGACGATGATATCGTCGAGGCCGACCACGGCGACGACCTTCTTTTGCGGCTTGACGACGAAGTTGTTCGCGGCCTCTATCTGCACGAGGACGCCGGGATCGCCGGCCGGAACCGTTCTGGCTCCCTTCATCTTGACAACCTCGTCCCAGCTTCCCAGGTCCACCCAGCCGAAATCGCCGGCGAGCATGCAGACGTTTTCAGCCCTTTCCATGACCCCGCTGTCGATCGAGACCGGATGGTTCCAGCTGTAGACGTCCTCGAGCACCTCGCGTTCCCTTTCCGTCCCCAGGGCATCGTAGATAACCTGCAGGTCCTGGTGGAGATCGGGCATGGAGCGTTCGAGTTCCCTGGAGATCACGTCGAGGTGCCAGATGAAAATGCCGCTGTTCCAGTAGAAGTCCCCGCTGTCGAGAAACTCCTGGGCGGTCGTCCTGTCCGGTTTCTCGGCGAAGGCGCGGACGCTGTAAAGGGAAATGTCGCTGTCCGGAGGAAGACAATCGGCCCTGCGCACCCTGTCGGTCTGGATGTAACCGTAAGCCGGTTCGGGCCTGTCGGGAGTGATGCCGATGGTGACGATGCTTTTGCGGTCCCCGGCGATGCCCACGCCCGCCTCGAGGATTTTCCAGAACGCCTCCTCGTCGAGAATGAGCAGGTCGGCGGGCAGGATGATGGTCACGGCATCGGGGTCCCTTTTCTTTATGAATGCCGTGGCCAGCGCGATGCAGGGCGCGGTGTCCCGGGCGACCGGCTCGACGAGAATGTTTTCGCGCGGAAATCCGGGAAGGGTGCGCTCCATCATTTCCCTGCCCTGGAGACTGGTGACCACGCAGGTCTTTTCGGGAGGGATGCGCTCTCCGACGCGGGAAACCGCCGAGGCTATCATCGTCCCTTCGCCGAAAAGATCGATGAACTGCTTGGGGTTCCTTTTCCTCGAACACGGCCAGAGCATCGAACTGCCCGTCCCGCCCGCCATGATGACCGCATGGACATGTTTTCCCTCAAATGCCATGATAACGCATTTATCCGTTCGTCAGCTATGGGATCGTTTCTACATTATAGGTAATTTAGCGTTATTTCGGACCGAAGAATCGCGGCGGGACCGGCCGCGTGAACGATCAAAGGAGGGACAGCAGATCGGTGAACGACAGTGAAAGAATACGCGAAGCCTGCGCCGGCCGCGGGCTCCTGCTCGACGACCGGCAACTCTCGCAGCTCGAAGAATACGCCCGGCTTCTCGAAACGAAAAACCGGACGATCAACCTGGTCAGCCGCAAGGAAGAGGCTCCGCTTCTCGTGCGGCATATTTTCCACTCCCTGCTCATCGGTCTTTTCCACCCGTTCCGGGACGACGAAAAGGTTCTCGATATCGGCACGGGCGGCGGACTGCCCGGCATACCTCTCGCGATAGCCTTTCCGTCGGCCAGATTCCTTCTCATCGACTCGATAGGGAAGAAAATCACCGCCTGCCAGCAGATGATCCGCACGCTCGGACTCCGTAACGTGCTGGTGAAAAAAGCGCGGGCGGAAGAACTCAGGGGCATGACGTTCGATACGGTGCTCAGCCGCCAGGTCGCGCCGCTCGTGACGCTTTGCGGCTACGCGGAAAAACTGCTGAAGCCTTCGGGAACGCTGCTCTGTCTCAAGGGAGGGGATCTCGAAAAGGAAATTCAGGAAGCGCTCGACGCCGCGACAGCGCACAACGGCTTCCCTTCGGAGGTGCGGACGGTGCCGATCGAGGAATTCGACGGCTGTTTCAGGGAAAAGCAGATAGTCATTGCCGGCAGATGAACCTGGTTCGGCTGCCGGCAATGACTATGCAAATGGAAAGTATGGTTCCGGGACCGGCGGTCAGTTTCCGCCTTCCGCGGCTTTTTCGCCTTCTTCCGCTTTCTTCTTCGAACCCCTGACGCGCCTGGCGCGGTCCTGCTTCGAGGTTTTCGGCGCTTCCATGGCGGCCTCGGCGAAATCGACCAGCTCGATGACGGCCATTTTCGCGGCGTCGCCGTATCGCGGAGCGAGCTTGACGACCCTGGTGTAACCGCCGTTACGGTCGCCCACCCGGCCGACGATGTTCTCGAAGAGTTCGCGGACGGCCGCCTTGTCGCGGATAGTCCGGAAGATCATGCGCTGGGCGTGCACGGTGCCGTCCTTCGCCTTGGTGATGATCTTCTCGACATGCTTGCGGGTTTCCTTGGCCTTCGCCTCGGTGGTCTCTATACGCTTGTGCAGCAACAACTGTGTAGACAGGCTTGCCAGAGTTGCTTTTCTGTGGGAGGCGGTTCTCCCAAGCTTCCTTGCTGACTTTACTTTACGCATAACGTGCTTGATCCTCTCAAGAATTCTGAAATACTTTTCCGGCTTTTTCAGCCCTTCATCTGGTATTTGGTGACATCCATGCCGAACTTCAAACCGAACTTGTCGAGCTGCTCCTTCAGTTCCATGAGCGATTTCTTTCCGAAGTTCTTGTAGGTGAGAAGCTCATCCTCCTTGCGGGAAACCAGGTCGGCAAGCGACTCTATCTCGGCAAGCCTCAGGCAGTTGTGGGAGCGTACCGAAAGATCGAGGTCCTCGATTCTCGTCTGCAGCAGCTTGCGCATGTTTTCGAACTCGTCGTCCTGCTGCTTGTACTCCTCTTCGGAGAACTCCTCCTCGGTCGGCGAAAAGTCGGCGAAAAGCGATACATGCTCGTTGATGATCTTTCCGGCGAGACTGATTGAATCGTCGGGCGATATCGAACCGTCGGTCTCGACGTCGAGGATCATCTTTTCATAGTCGGTGCGCTGGCCGACACGGGTGTTCTCCACCGAGAACTTGACGTTCTTGATGGGAGTGAATATCGCGTCGAGAGGAATGAAGCCGATCGGCATGCCGTCGGCGCGGTTTTCCTCCGCGGGGACGTAGCCCCTTCCGCGGCCGATGTAGATATCGAGGCTGAGGGTCGATCCCTCGTTGACCGTGGCGATGTGCATATCCCCGTTCAGGACCTCGAACTCACCTTCCTGCGCGACGATGTCGGCGGCGGTGAAATCGGCCGGGCCCTCGATGGTGACCGTCGTCTTGCAGCCCCTTCTGGTCGTCGAGCGGAAACGAACCTTCTTCAGGTTCAGGATGATTTCCGGCACATCTTCCCGGACTCCGTCGACAGTCGAAAATTCATGAAAGACCCCTTCGATCTTCACACCGGTTATGGCCGTGCCCGGAAGTGAAGCCAGCAGTACCCGTCTCATCGCATTGCCCAGCGTCACGCCGTAGCCTCTTTCGAGCGGCTGTGCTATGAACTTGCCGTATCTATCGGAATGCGTACCCTCATCAACCTCGATTTTCTCAGGCATCTGCATCTGGTATATCATGGTCTTTATACCTTAAGGTTTCTTAAAATCACTTGGAGTACAACTCAACAACAAGCTGTTCGTTGAACGGCTCCTGCACCTCTTCACGCTCGGGAACGGCAAGGAACACGGCTTTCTTGTTCGCCTTGTCCACCTGGACCCAGGAAGGAATGCGTGATTCAGGGGCCTTGTTGAGCGAATCGGTGACGGCCTCGAGGTTTTTGCTCTTCTGCCTGAACTCGATTGTATCGCCCGGCTTTACGAGATACGAAGGAATATTGACTTTCTTTCCGTTGACCAGCATATGTCCGTGTGAAACGAGCTGCCTGGCGCCGGCCCTGGAAGGGGAAAAACCGGCCCGGAAGACGACATTGTCGAAACGCCTTTCAAGCAGCTTCACGAGGTTGTCACCGGTGACGCCGCGCTGGGCGACCGACTTCTTGTAATAGTTGCGGAACTGCTTTTCGAGCACGCCGTAGAGATACTTCATCTTCTGCTTCTCGCGGAGCTGCAGCGCATATTCCGAAATCTTGCCTCTTCTCGACTGCCCGTGTTCGCCCGGCGCATATGGTCTTCTCTCCAGGTATTTTTCCGCCTTGGGAGAAAGTGCGACGCCCAGCCTGCGTGATACCTTGGTCAGTGAACCTCTGAATCGTGCCATATCAAATTAAAATCGTTGAAATTCAAGATAGATAAACCCTGGTCATACCCTTCTGCGCTTGGGCGGCCTGCATCCGTTGTGAGGCAGGGGAGTGATGTCCCTGATGGTCCTCACCTCGAGCCCGGCGCCCTGCAGGGCTCTGATCGCGGCATCCCTGCCCGAACCCGGTCCCTTGATATAGACGTGCACGTAGCGCATGCCGAGATCGTGTGCTTCCTTCGCCGCGGCCTCGGAGGTCACCTGCGAAGCGTACGGAGTGTTTTTCTTGGAGCCCTTGAAGCCGTTCTTGCCCGCGCTCGACCAGGAAACCGTGTTTCCCTGCATGTCGGTAATGGTTACCAGCACGTTGTTGAAGGACGCCTTGATATGAACGACCCCTTCCGGAGTAACCTTTACCTTTTTCTTTTTCCTGCTTGATGTAGCCATGTATCTTTACAGTCTTGGGTATCAGTGTTGCCCGTCTCGATGACGGAATCTTATTTCTTGACGGCTTTCTTCTTGCCCGCGACGGTCTTGCGCCTGCCTTTCCTGGTCCTCGCGTTGGTCTGGGTACGCTGACCGCGCACCGGAAGCGAGCGCCGGTGGCGCAAACCGCGATAACAGCCGATATCCATCAGCCTCTTGACGGCCAGCTGCTGCTCGCCTCTCGCCTGCCCCTCGACCTTGTAGGACTCGGCAATGATTTCCCTGATGGTGTGGGCGTCCTCGTCACTCAGCTCGGAGATCTTCCTCGCAGGGTCGATACCGGCTCGTTCGAGAATGTTCCTCGCGGATGTGTTTCCGATGCCGTAAATATGAGTCAGTGCAATTACGGCGTGCTTGTTCAGCGGCAGATTTACCCCAGCTATCCTCATAATCCTCTTTAGTATTCGATTGTTTTAATCCTGCCGGTCAACCCTGACGCTGCTTGTGGCTCGGGTTCACCTTGCAAATCACGAATCTTCTTCCCTTGCGCTTGATGATGCGGCAGTGCTCGCAGCGCTTTTTGATCGATGAATAAATTTTCATTTTAACCTCGCATATCTGAGTAAAGACCTGTCAAAACAGAAAAGGCCTTTAATATAGCAAAAAAATCATGATACACACAATACAATCCGAAATATTCTCCTACTTGTAGCGATAGGTAATTCTGCCTTTCGTCAGGTCATAGGGAGAAATCTGGACTTTCACCTTGTCGCCGGGAAGTATGCGGATGTAATGCATGCGGATTTTCCCGGAGACGTGAGCGAGAATTTCAAGGCCGTTTTCGAGCTTGACCTTGAACTGCGCGTTCGGAAGCGCCTCGAGAATTTCGCCTTCTACCTCTATTGAATCTTCTTTTGCCACTCTGATCGACTCCTTTGTTTGTTTATCCGGCCTTCCCGGGGGAAAGCGTCATGATTTCGGCCCTGTCCCTGCGGACAACGATCGTATGCTCGAAATGGGCCGAGGGCTTGCCGTCCTCGGTCACCGCGACCCACTCTCCGTTTCTCGAAACCGCGTTTCTCGACCGGCCCATGGCGATCATGGGCTCTATCGCAAGGGCCATGCCTTCGCGCAGCCTGACGCCGGTATTCCTTCGGCCGTAATTAGGCACGGGCGGCTCTTCATGCAGTTCGCTTCCGATACCGTGACCGACCATGTTTTCTATGACGCTGAAACCGTGGGCCCTGGCATGCCCCTCGACGGCCGCGGAAATATCGTGGAGACGGTTGCCAGCCACCGCCTGGGCGATCCCCCTCTCGAGACATTCCCTCGTGACCTCGACCAGCTTTCTCACTTCCGGCTCGACGTCGCCGATGATGTAGGTGCGTGCGGCGTCGCCGTGGTAGCCGCCCTTGTATGCACCGCAATCGACCGATACGATATCGCCCTCGCGGATGATTTTCTTGCTGCTGGGCACTCCGTGAACGACCTCTTCGTTCAGGGAAACGCAAAGTGTGGCCGGATAGGGGGTCACATCGGGCTCGCCTTTCGGCCTGTAGTGCAGAAAGCTCGGAACCGCGCCGTGGTCGCGAATGCATTCCTCGGCCATGGCGTCGAGCTCCAGGGTGGTCATCCCTTCGCGTATCTCTTCGCCTATCATGTCGAGAACCGCGGCGACAATCGCGCCGGAGGCTCTCATCAGCTCTATCTCCCGTTCACTCTTGATCGTAATCATTTGCCTTCTCGACTTCACGCCCTACCGTCTGCCCCGCATCTTGCCGGACTTCATGAAACCGTCGTAGTGACGCATCAGGAGGTGGCTCTCGACCTGCTGCAGGGTGTCGAGTCCGACACCGACGATGATCAGCAGGCTCGTGCCGCCGAAAAACTGGGCGAAGCCGGGGGTGACGTTGGCGAACTTTGTCAGAAAGGTCGGCAGAACAGCTATCAGCGCCAGGGAGATCGCACCCGGCAGCGTAATTCTGGTCAGAATGTTGTCGATGAAATCCGCGGTGCTCTTGCCCGGCCGCACGCCGGGAATGAATCCGCCCTGGCGGCGCATCGTATCGGCGACTTCCTTGGGGTTGAAGGCGATCGCCGTGTAGAAATAGGTGAAGAAAACGATCATCGAACCGAACATGATGGCGTACCACCAGGAATCGTAGGCGAAGACGTTGGCCACGTTCTGCATGATCTCGCTTTCAGGGAAAAACGAGAGAAAGGTGCTCGGCAGGAACATGATCGACTGGGCGAAAATGATGGGCATGACGCCCGCGGTGTTGACCCTCATCGGAATGTACTGGGTTCCGCCTCCGTACATTTTCCTCCCGACGACGCGCTTGGCGTGCTGCACGGGGATTCTTCTCGTACCGACCGTCAGCACGACGACGGCAGCGACGATGGCGACCATGAGGCCCAGGATGATCACCTCGATGATCCAGTTCTTGCTGCCGAGGGATACCGACTGGAATTCGGCGACCACTGCCTGCGGAAAACGGGCAAGGATACCGATCATGATGATCAGGGAGATGCCGTTGCCTATGCCCCGCTCGGTTATTTTTTCACCCAGCCACATGACGAACAGGGTGCTGGCGGTAAGAATGACGACCGTCGAAAGCATGAAAAAGAAACCCGGATCGGGCACGACGACCCGCCCGAAAGAGGATGGACTGGCAAGGCTGACGCTCACGCCCCATGCCTGGAGAGCGGAAACCACGACCGTGCCGTAGCGGGTATACTGGTTGATTTTCTGACGACCTTCCTCGCCCTCTTTCTGGAGCTTCTGGAAGTAGGGCGTTACCGCGCCGAGCAGCTGGATGATGATGGCCGCGGAAATGTAGGGCATGATGCCCAGCGAGAAGATCGACGCCCTGGCGAACGCGCCGCCGACAAACAGGTCGAACAGGCCGAACAGGTCGTTGGCGTGTGTCTGGGAGGCTCCGGTTACAGCCGCGGCATCCACACCGGGAATGGTTATGTGCGATCCAAGTCTGTAAATAAACAAGAGCAGCAGCGTATACAGGATACGCTGCCGCAATTCCGGAATTTTGTTGATATTCTGAAGACTCTCTGTCAGCTTCATAGGTGATCCGTGAGAAGGGTTCAGGACTTGTTGCTCGGCCGACGGTACTTGCGGACTTTCGCTTTGGGCTTCAGAAGAGCCTGTTCGACCGGCGCGTCCTTGATCCTTTCGGCCTCGAGAAGCGTCCGCTCGGCAAGGATGACCTCACCTCCCGCCTGACGGATCTTTTCTCCGGCGGATTTACTGACGAAATGGGCGGTTATTTTCACCGCGCTCTTGAGTTCGCCGTTGCCGAGGATCTTGAAATAGTCGTTTCTGCCTGCATTGCAGAGCTTCTTGAGATCGGCGACCGAAATTTCAGCCGTTGCCTTGCCGCTCTCCATCCACTGGGCGATCTGCGCAAGGTTGACCGCCACGACCGACTTGCGGTTCGGTTTCGTGAAACCGAATTTCGGCAGCCTTCTGTAGAGAGGCATCTGACCGCCTTCCGAAACAGGCCGCGTGTAACCGCTTCTCGACTGCTGTCCCTTGTTTCCCTTGCCGGCGGTCGTTCCGTTTCCGGAGGCCTGCCCCCGACCGATACGCTTTCTGTTCCTTACCGCACCTTTCGCCGGACGTAGTGAACTTAAATCCATTTTCGATTCCTGACTTGCAAATTTTAAAGAAACGCTTACTGCTCTTCGACTTTCACCATGTGCTGTACGACCCTTATCTGCCCTCTCGTGCAGGCGTTGTCGGGTTTCTCGACCCGGTAATTGGGCCGGCCGAGTCCCAGAGCCTTGATGGTGGCCTTCTGTTTTTTCGTGCAGCCGATCATGCTGCGCACCTGGGTTATAGTAATCTTTTTATCGCTCATTGTTCCACGCACACCGTTTAGCTTTCAAAAACCTCTTTCAGACTTTTCGAACGTCTCTCACCGACATCGTAGGCATCGGAAATGCTTTCAAGGCCTTTGATCGCGGCTTTGACAACGTTGTGAGGATTTGACGAACCGAGTGATTTTGCCAGGATGTCGTGCACGCCGGCCATTTCGAGCACTGCGCGGACAGCCCCGCCCGCGATAAGCCCGGTACCGGGCGTCGCCGGTTTCAGCAATACCTTGGCGGAACCGTACCTCGCGACGATCTGGTGCGGAATGGTGCCTTTGACGATCGGAACCTTGATGACGTTCTTCTTGCCGTCCTCGACTCCTTTCGCGATGGCGTCCTGCACCTCGTTGGCCTTGCCGAGGCCGTAGCCGACGTGTCCTTCCTTGTCGCCGACGACGACGATGGCGTTGAAGCCGAACCTCTTGCCGCCTTTCACAACCTTCGCAGTCCTGTTGATATGAACCAGCTTTTCCTTAAGGTTTAACTCACCTGGCCTGATATTTTTCTCAGTTTTCTTCGCCATGAAACGTTTGCATTATATGTGTTTTAAAAGACCAGCCCGGCTTGTCTGGCGCCATCGGCAAGCGCTTTGACCCTGCCGTGGTAACGAAAACCGTTGCGGTCGAACACGACGGTCTTGATTCCCTGCGCGACAGCCTTCTCGCCGATCTGCCTGCCGACGACCTCGCTGATCTCGGTCTTGGTGCCTTTCAGCTCTTTATTTTCCTTCGACATGCTCGAAACACAGGCCAGTGTCTTGCCGTTAACGTCGTCCACCAACTGCGCATAGATCTGCGACAGGCTTCTGAACACGCACAGCCTCGGCTTTTCGGCAGTCCCCTGTCCTCTCGCCTTGCTGCGTCTCTTGATTTTCTCCCTGTGCGCAACTTTAACGTTTTGTCCCATTATCCTCTTGAAATATGTTATTACCCGACAGTGAATTCTCTTGGTTAATCCTTACTTGCCAGCGGCCTTGCCTTCCTTGCGCCTGACGACCTCGTCGGAGTAGCGGATGCCCTTGCCGCGATAGGGTTCGGGCTTGCGGAAGGAGCGGATCTTCGCCGCAACCTGCCCCACGAGCGCCTTGTCGATGCCGCTGATCGCGATAGTCGTCTGATCGGGGCATTCGATGGTGATTTCGGAGGGCGCCTTGAAATATATCATGTGGGAGTACCCCAGCGTAAGCGCGAGCAGGTCCTTCTTCATTTCAGCCCTGAAACCGACACCGTTGATCTGGAGCTTCCTGGTAAAACCGGTGGTAACCCCTTCGGCCATGTTGCTGACAAGCTGGCGGTAGAGACCGTGAAGGGCGCGCGCCCGCTTGCTGTCGTCGGCGCGGGTCACCGTCACGACGCCGTCGTTGACCTCTATGCCGATCTCCGGAACCATTTCCTGGCGCAGGGAGCCCTTCGGTCCGGTAACCGTAACAACGTTGTCCTTTATCTCGATCCTGGCCTGTTCTGCCAGCCTGACCGGCATTTTTCCTATTCTTGACATGATATCCCTAAACGCTTTGGCTTGTTAATTAAAGAATACGGAACAGGACTTCGCCGCCCACGCCCTGCTCTCTGGCTTCCTTGTCGGTAATGACCCCTTTCGACGTCGAGAGGATGGAAAGCCCGAGACCGCCGAGATATTTTTTCAGGTCCTTGCCTTCGTAGACCCTGCGCCCGGGCTTGCTCACCCTGGTGATCTCCTTGATGGCGTGTCCTCCGTCGGCGCCGTACTTCAGCTCGACCCTGATGAACGGAAACTGCTCGGAAGTAATGACCGTGAAATTCTTGATGTAGCCTTTCTCTACGAGAAGCTTCGATATGTTTTCCTTGAGCCTGGAATACGGAATGTCCGTAGTTGTTTTCCTGGCACTACCCGCGTTCCTGATGCGGGTAATGTAGTCAGCTATTGAATCGGTTACAGGCATAGTACACTGCTAATTGCTTTCAAAAATGAAACTTTGTCTATCAACACAAACCGCGGGACCGTTTACCAGCTTGCCTTTCTCACGCCCGGCAGCTTGCCTTCGAGGGCGAGCTGGCGGAACATCTGGCGGCACAGCCCGTACTTCTCGTAGACGCCGCGCCCTCTTCCGGTAAGCACGCAACGGGTCCTCACTCTCGTGGGAGAACTGTCCCTCGGAAGCTTCTGAAGCGCCTCGTAGTCGCCTGCTTTCCTGAGCTCTTCCCGCTTCGCCGCATACTTCTCGACCAGGGCTTTCCTCTTCTCGTTTCTGGCTATAACGCTTTTCTTTGCCATCTTTTCTTCCCGATAGGTTAGTTGTTCTTTTTTCTAAACGGCATACCGAGCTCGGAGAGCAGTGCAAATGCCTCTTCGTCGGTCCGGGCGGTCGTCACGAAGCTGACATCCATACCCTGAATCCGCTGAACCTTGTCGATGTCGATCTCGGGGAAAATGATCTGTTCCCTGACGCCGACGGTATAGTTCCCGCGGCCGTCGAAACTGGTGTCGCTCAGTCCCCTGAAATCGCGGATTCTCGGAACGGCCAATGTAACAAACCTGTCCAGGAATTCATACATATTTTTCTTCCGCAGCGTCACCCTGCAGCCGATCGCCTGGCCTTCGCGCAGCTTGAAGTTCGAAATGGCTTTCTTCGCCTTGCGGATCTGCGGTTTCTGACCGGTGATCTGCCCGAGTTCCTGAATGGCTGTTTCCAGAAGCTTGGGCTCCGAGGCCGCCTCGCCGACTCCGATGTTGATCGAAATCTTCTCGAGCTTCGGCACCATCATCATATTCTTGTACTTGAAACGCTCCTTCAGCGCCGGAACGACCTTCTCCTTGTAGGTGATTTCCAGGCGGGCCTTTTCATTTCCAGCGTTCTGCGCTGCTTCCTTTTTTTCTGACATCTTCTGCGTTATCGTTGTCCAGGATGGTCTTGGTCATCCTGTATTGGTTCACGTAAACTGGTTTAACTCTTCTTCACGTTCGACGAGTGGATGGGAAACTCGCGCTCGATGATCGCCCCCTGGGGATGCGCCTGCGTCGGTCTGACGTGACGCTTCCTGATATTGACACCCTCGACGATAACCCGGCTTTTCTGCGGGAAAACCTTGAGGACTTTACCGGTTTTTCCCTTGTCGTTACCGGCGATGACGACAACGGTATCGTTTTTCTTGACGTGCAGCTTGACTTGCTTTGTACCTGTTTTCATGTTTAATCCCAGGAATGTTTTTCATAAAATCCGGAGCGGGAGACGGGACTCGAACCCGCGACCAACAGCTTGGAAGGCTGTGACTCTACCAGCTGAGTTACTCCCGCTTTTCCTTGCCCGGCCTCAGAGGACCTCGGGGGCAAGCGATACTATCTTCATGTACTTCCTGTCCCGCAGCTCTCTTGCAACAGGGCCGAAAATACGGGTTCCGCGAGGCTCGCCCTGCGCGTTGAGCAGCACGACGGCATTCTCGTCGAAACGGATGTAGGAACCGTCCTTGCGCTTCTGCTCCTTGACGCAGCGAACGACAACGGCCTTGGAAACCTCTTTCTTCTTGACGACACCGCCGGGCACCGCGGCCTTGACGGTTACCATTATCTGATCACCCAGGGCGGCGTAACGCCTTCCCGTCCCGCCGAACACATGAATGCAACGGACTTTTTTCGCGCCACTGTTATCGGCAACAACCAGATTGGTCTCTTTCTGGATCATCGTACTTCAACCTTTGTTACTATTGAATGGGAAAAGCAGGCTTATTTCGCTTTTTCAACGATCTCCACCAGCCTGCAGCTTTTTCTTTTACTCAGCGGCCTGCACTCCATCACCCTGACGATATCGCCGATACCGGCCTCGTTGTTCTGGTCGTGCGCCATCAGACGGGTCGTCTTCTTGAAGTACTTCTTGTAGACGGGATGCTGCACCCGGCGCTCGACGGCGACGATGATCCCCTTGTCCATACTGTCGCTGACAACCTTGCCCAACCAGCTTTTCTTACGGCCCCTTTCAGCACTATTTGACATTGGTGTACCCACGTTTTGAATTTCTTTCTCTTTTTTTCGATGGCGGCCGAAAACGCCGCTGAAACTTATTTTGCTTCTGCTTCCTGCCTGTCGAGCTGGTGCAGCCTTGTTTTCATCTTCGCGATATCCCGCCTCGAGTTCCTGAAGACCATGGGATTCTGCGGAGGCTCGATCACCTTGTAAAAATGCAGGTCTGCAAGCCTGTCTTCCAGTTCCCTGATTTTATCGACCAGTTCCTGGCGGCTCATTTCAGCTATTTCATGCTTTTTCATGACAATAATTCCTCAGTCTGATTGGACGTTAACCTTCGAGATCCGGACGAACGATGAACTTCGTCTTGATGGGCAGCTTCTTGGCCGCCAGCCTGAACGCCTCGGTCGCCACTTCCGGCGGAACGCCGTCGGCCTCGAACATGATACGGCCCGGCTTGACCACCGCGACCCAGAACTCGGGCGACCCTTTACCGGAACCCATTCGCGTTTCGGCAGGTTTCTTGGTGACCGGCTTGTCCGGGAAAATCCTGATCCAGATCTTTCCGTCCCTCTTCATATATCTGTTCATCGCGACACGGGCGGCCTCGATCTGCCGGCTGGTGATCCAGGCAGGCTCGAGGGCTTTCAGCCCGTAGGAACCGAACGTAATGGAAGTTCCACGTCCCGCGTTTCCCTTCATCTTGCCACGCATGACTTTTCTATGCTTGACTCTCTTCGGCATCAACATACCGGCAACTCCATTCTTTTTCTGATTGTAAAGTGCTTGTCAGTTCCGGACATCAGGCGGTTTTCTTCGTCCTGGGCCGGCGTCGTCTGTTGCGGGCGTCCCGGCCTCCTCTGGACCGCTGTTCGCCGCGCCGATCGCGGATCCTCTTCATCTCTTCCTCCTCGACGGCGTCGATGCGCTGAACGAGAACTTCGCCCTTGTAAACCCATACCTTGATACCGATGGCTCCGGCGATGGTGTGAGCGGTGACGCTCGCGTAATCGACATTCGCCCTGAGGGTGTGCAGCGGAATCTTGCCTTCCTTGTACTGCTCGGAGCGGGCGATCTCGACACCGCCGAGCCTTCCGGCGCAGCGGATACGGATTCCTTCGGCTCCAGCCCTCATCGCCTGCTGGATAGCCTGCTTCATCGCGCGTCGGAAAGAAACCCTGTTTTCAAGCTGGTAGGCGATGTTCTCGCCGATCAGCTGGGCCTCGACTTCGGGCTTGACCACTTCGATGACATCGATCTTGACTTCCTTGCCGCTCAGACGGCTCAGCTCCTGGGAAAGATTGTTGATCTCCTCGCCCTTCCTGCCGACGACGGCGCCGGGGCGTGCCGCGAAGATATTGATCTTGATATGCTTCGTCGTGCGCTCGATCACAATCCTGGCAACGCCGGCACGCTCTTTCTTCAGACGCGCCTGGACGTAGTTCCTGATAACCTGATCCTGCTTGAGTTTTTCGGCAATTACCGGTCCGTCATCATACCATCTCGATGTCCAGTCCTTGATAATCCCCAGTCGGAATCCAGTAGGATTAACTTTCTGACCCAATGTTAGCTCCTCGTTTTTATTTATTTACCGGATTAATCTTGTCGATGACGATGGTCAGATGGTTCGAGCGCTTGCGTATCCTGTACGCGCGACCCATCGGCGCCGGCAGCATTCGCTTCATGGTCGGACCTTCGTCCACGAATATCTCCTTGACAAACAGCTCGTTGTCGGACGAACGCTCTTCGGGATTCTTCTGACCGTAGTTGGCCACGGCAGACTTGAGCGTCTGCATGACGTTGCGCGAGGCGGCCTTCGTCGAGTTCATCAATATCGCCTTGGCCTGATCGACCTGCTTTCCGCGGATCAGCCCGGCGACAATCCGCATTTTCCTGGGCGATGTCGGCGTGTGCCTTAATACTGCTTTAGCTTGCATATCTTTTCTTACCCTTCCGAGTTATTGGGTTTACTTTTTCCTTGGTGCGGCACCGCCTTTCTCGGACTTTCCGCCCGCATGACCACGGTAGGTCCTGGTCGGAGCGAATTCGCCGAGCTTGTGGCCGACCATGTTCTCGCTGATGTAGACAGGGATATGAGTCTTGCCATTGTGCACCGCCACGGTATGACCGACAAAATCCGGCGATATCATCGAACTTCTCGACCAGGTCTTCAGAACCTTCTTCTCGCCTTTCCTGTTCATCTCAAGAATCCGCTGCTCCAGCTTGGCCTCGATAAACGGTCCTTTTTTGAGTGATCTTGGCATAATAACTCTCTGCTTGTTGTTTAACCTTCGGTACTTACTTGGCGTTGCGGCCCCGAACGATCAGCTTGCTCGATGCCTTCTTCTTGTTTCTCGTTTTCAGGCCCTTGGCAATCTGACCCCAGGGAGACTTGGGATGCTTGCGCCCGCCGCCGGATTTCGACTTGCCTTCACCGCCGCCCATGGGATGATCGACAGGGTTCATGGCCATGCCGCGGGTCTGCGGCCTGATGCCGAGCCAGCGGCTTCTGCCTGCCTTGCCGAGTACTATATTTTCATGTTCGGCGTTTCCGATGCTGCCGATGGTGGCGCGGCATTCGATACGGACTTTGCGGATTTCGCCCGAGGGAAGCTTCAGCGTCGCATGATCGCCCTCTTTGGCGGCAAGCACCGCGAACGAACCTGCGGAACGGACCATCTGTCCGCCCTTGCCGGCTTTCATCTCCACGTTATGGACATCGGTGCCGAGCGGGATGTTTCTCAGGGGCATGGTGTTGCCGGTCCTGACCTCGACTTTTTCGCCGCTCTCGACGATATCGCCGACGACAAGTCCCTTGGGAGCGAGAATATAACGTTTTTCCCCGTCGACGTAATGCAGAAGAGCGATGCGCGCGGAGCGGTTGGGATCGTATTCGATAGCCGCAACTTTCGCGGTCACGCCGTCCTTGTTGCGCTTGAAGTCGATGAGACGGTAGAACCGCTTGTGACCGCCGCCGCGGTGCCTCGAGGTTTTGCGACCGGCCGCGTTACGACCGCCTGATTTCTTGATCGGAACGACCAGACCTTTTTCGGGCTTGCTCTTGGTGATCTCCTCGAAACCCGGATAGGTGAGATATCGTGAGGCCGGAGTGACCGGGCTTAATTTCCTAATCGCCATTATTATCTATGTCTAACCTTTTTTGGATTTCTTTTCCTCTCCCTGGTCGGTCGAACCGGAATAATAGTCGATGACCTGTCCCTCGCCGAGAGTGATAACCGCTTTCTTCCAGTCGGCTTTCTTGCCGGCGATCAGCCCCTTGCGGGTATACTGGCGCCTGGCCTTGCCAAGACAGTTTACCGTGCGGATCGACTGCACATCGACGCCGAACTTCTCCTTGACGGCTCTCTTGATGTCGGTTTTGGTCGCGGCAGCCTTCACCTTGAAGGTGTACTGAGTCTGCTGTTCGGTCAGCCGTGTACTTTTTTCGGTCAGCCAGGGCTGTAGTATCGGATTTCTCATAACCACTCTCTTGTTTATATCTATCGCTACTGAAGTTAACCCAGTGTTTCCTCTATTTTTTTCAGCGCAGCCTTCTGCAGAACGACGGTCTGGCTGTCGAGGATATCATATGTCGAAGCCTTGGCCGCCTCCATGACGCGCAGAACAGGAATGTTCCTCCCTGATTTGCACACGGTCTCGTCGTATTCAGGCATCAGGACCAGCGTCTTTCTGCCGTCGAGGCCGAGACTTTTGAGAATGCCCGCCATCTGGCTGGTCTTGATCTGGTCGAAACCGAAGTCCTCGACCACGACAATGCCGCCTTCCTGCGCTTTCGAGGTAAGGGCGGAACGACGGGCGAGACGCTTCACCTTCCTGTTGACCTTGAGTGAGTAATCACGGGGTTCGGGACCGAATATGGATCCGCCGCCCGTCATGAGCGGTGACCTCGACGAGCCCTGGCGCGCGTGTCCGGTACCTTTCTGCCTGTAGGGCTTCTTGCCGCCACCCCTGACCTCGGAGCGGTTCTTGACCTTGTGGGTACCCTGACGCCTGTTGGCCATGATCGCCTTGACGTCGAGATACATCGCATGCTGCGAGACTTCAACGCCGAACACCTTGTCGTCGAGACGCACAACCTCACCTGTTTCCGAGCCGTCTGTATGTAAGACTTTAAGTTCCATGTTTACCTGTTCTCAACGTTTACTTGTTTCTTGAAACAATCTGCACATACGAATTTTTAACGCCCGGAACTGACCCCTTGATAACCAGGAGATTCGACTCAGGCATGATCTTTACAATCTGCAGCCCCCGGACCTTGACGTTCTTGCCGCCCATCCGGCCGGCCATTCTGGTCCCCTTGAAGGTTTTGGAGGGATCGGATGCGCCGCCCACCGAGCCCGGAGCTCTCAGCCTGTCCGACTGACCGTGCGTCCTGGAACCGCCACCGAAATTGTAGCGCTTGACGACACCGGCAAACCCCTTGCCCTTGGTGATGCCGCGGACATCGACGATATCCCCTTCACTGAACAGCTCCACGCTTACCGGACTGCCCAGTTCGAGTTCGGCACCGACCGCGTCCTTGGCAAACTCGGCAATCTCGTATCCCGGAGTGATTCCGGCCTTTGCGTAATGACCCCGGAGAGGCTTGGTGACCTTTTTCTCCTTTCGCTCGCCGATGCTGAGCTGATACGCCTCGTAACCGTCGCTGTCAAGGTTCTTCACCTGTGAAACAAAACACGGCCCGGCCTGGATGACCGTACAGGGCACCGCCTCGCGCTTCGCGTTATATATGCGGGTCATACCTATTTTCTTACCAAGAATCGCAGCCATTTCTCAATTAGCTTTTCAAATTACATTAAGACTTGATTTCCACATCAACGCCGCTTGGAAGCTCAAGCTTCATCAGCATATCAATCGTCTTGCCTGTCGGGTTCACGATCTCGATCAGCCTCTTGTGCGATGAAAAAGCGAACTGCTCCCGCGACTTCTTGTCGACATGCGGTGAACGGTTAACGGTGTAGACATGCGTTTTGGTCGGCAACGGGATAGGGCCGAAAATAATGGCATCCGTCTGCTTCACCACGTCAATGATCTTGACAGCCCATTTGTCCACCAGACTGTGATCGTAGGACTTTAGCTTTATTCTGATCTTTTGCTGAACAGCCACTTCTCTTAACCTCTTTCAATGTTGACAATAAAAAAGGGGCGGGCCCATGCTTTCCCCGCCCCGTAACGAACTGCGTCCGCCTTACTCGATGATCTGGGTTACGGTACCGGCACCAACGGTGCGGCCACCCTCGCGGATAGCGAACCTCAGGTTTTCGTCCATGGCGATCGGCACGATAAGCTCGGCCTCGATCGACAGGTTGTCACCAGGCATGACCATCTCGACTCCCTCGGGAAGGGTGACGGAACCGGTCACGTCGGTGGTACGGAAGTAGAACTGCGGACGATAGCCCTGGAAGAACGGCGTGTGACGGCCACCCTCTTCTTTCTTCAGGATGTAGACCTCGGCCTTGAACTTGGTGTGCGGCGTTATGGAACCAGGCTTGGCGATAACCATACCGCGCTCGAGCTCTTCCTTGTCGACACCCCTGAAGAGCAGACCCGCATTGTCGCCGGCCTGACCTTCGTCAAGCGTTTTCTGGAACATCTCGATGCCGGTGACGACGGTCTTGCGGGTCGGTTTGATACCGACGATCTCGACCTCGTCGTTCAGCTTGACGATACCCCTCTCGATACGGCCGGTACCGACAGTACCGCGACCGGAGATGGAGAAAACATCCTCGATCGGCATGAGGAACGGCTTGTCGACGTCGCGAACAGGCTCGGGAATATAGCTGTCTACCGCATCCATGAGCTCGATGATCGCCTTTTCGGCTTCCGCATCACCCTCGAGTGCCTTCAGCGCGGAACCCTTGATGATCGGGATATCGTCGCCGGGGAAGTCGTACTCGGAGAGAAGCTCGCGAAGTTCGAGCTCGACGAGCTCGAGAAGCTCGGGATCGGCAATATCGACCTTGTTGAGAAACACGACGAGCGCAGGCACGTTCACCTGACGGGCAAGCAGGATGTGCTCGCGGGTCTGGGGCATCGGGCCGTCGGTGCCGGCAACCACGAGGATAGCGCCGTCCATCTGTGCGGCACCGGTAATCATGTTCTTGATGTAGTCGGCGTGGCCGGGGCAGTCGATATGCGCGTAATGACGTTTGTCGGTCTGGTATTCGACGTGTGCGGTGGAGATGGTGATGCCGCGCTCCCTTTCTTCAGGCGCCTTGTCGATGTCGCCGAACTCGCGCTGCTGGGCCTTGCCCTGCTTCGCGAGCACGCTCGTAATTGCGGCGGTCAGCGTGGTCTTGCCATGGTCAACGTGACCGATGGTACCAATATTCACGTGGGGTTTCTCACGTTTGTAGGCCTCTTTTGCCATAATGCTTCTCCCTCTATCGGTTATCTTGTTGTTGTTTTTGCTTTAAAACACTTATACGTACTCGACTTCCCTCTACCGCCTACTCGGCACTCTTCGAAACATTCTTCTCCTGAAGGGTTTCCGCAATGCTTCTCGGAACCTCGTTGTAGCACTCGAACTCCATGGTATAGTTCGCGCGGCCCTGGGTCATGGAGCGGAGAACGGTCGAATAACCGAACATCTCCGAAAGCGGCACCTTCGCCTTGACGAACTGCGCACCGGCGCGCTCGCCCATACCCTCGATATGACCCCTGCGACCCGAGAGATCGCCCATGACATCGCCGAGATACTCCTCGGGCGTGATCACCTCGACCTTCATGATCGGCTCGAGCAGCACCGGATCGGCCTTCCTCGCGCCACCCTTGAAACCGATGGAGCCAGCGATCTTGAACGCCATTTCCGAAGAGTCGACATCGTGGTATTTGCCGTCGAAGAGCGTCACCTTGACATCCTGCATCGGATAACCGGCGACGACACCGTCCTTCATCGCCTCCTGGATACCGTTGGAAACGGCCGGAATATACTCTTTCGGCACCACGCCGCCCTTGATGGCATCGACAAACTCGAACCCTTTTCCTTCCTCGAGCGGCTCGATCTTGAGATTGACCAGACCGAACTGCCCCTTGCCGCCGGACTGCCTGACAAACTTGCCCTCGTGCTCGACCGCCTTGCGGATCGTTTCGCGATAGGCGACCTGCGGCTGACCGACATTGGCCTCGACCTTGAACTCGCGTTTCAGCCTGTCGACAAGCACCTCCAGATGCAGTTCGCCCATTCCGGCGATCAGCGTCTGACCGGTCTCCTCGTCCGAACTGACCCTGAAGGTCGGATCCTCCTCGGCGAGCTTGGCGAGAGACATGCCGAGCTTGTCCGAATCCGCCTTGGTCTTAGGCTCGATCGCGATCTGGATGACCGGCTCGGGGAAGACCATCTTCTCGAGAATGATCGGCTTGCTCTCGTCGCAGAGCGTATCGCCCGTCTTGACGTCTTTCAGCCCGACGGCGGCCGCTATATCGCCCGCGTACACCGCTTCGCGCTCCTCCCTCTTGTTGGAGTGCATCTGCATCAGCCTGCCGATACGCTCCTTCTTGCCGGTGATCGTGTTGAGCACGTAGCTTCCGGCTTTAAGCACGCCGGAGTAAACCCTGAAGAAGGTAAGCTTTCCGACGAACGGGTCGGTGGCGATCTTGAAAGCGAGGCCGGCGAACGGCTGCTCGTCATTCGGCTCGCGAACGATCTCCTTGTCGGAATCAGGATGATGACCACTCACGGCACCGACATCGACCGGGGACGGAAGATAGTCGATAACCGCATCGAGCATGAACTGCACACCCTTGTTCTTGAACGACGATCCGCAGAGCGCCGGAATGATCGTCCCGTCGAGAGTAGCCTGGCGAAGCACCGAGCGAATCTCGCTCTCGGTTATATCCTGGCCTTCGAGATACTTTTCGAGAAGCGTTTCGTCGAGCTCCGAAACCGCCTCGAGCATATTTATACGCCAGTGCTTGGCCTCACTCTCGAGATCATGAGGAATCTCGACTTCCTCATAGGTGCTGCCGTCCTCCTTGTCGTAGATAATACCCTTCATACGGATAAGATCGACCACACCGGCGAACATCTCGCCCTGGCCGATCGGAATCTGGATCGGAACCGGATTCGCCCCGAGCCTCTCCCTGATCGCCTTTACCGCCTCAAAGAAGTTCGCACCCACGCGATCCATCTTGTTGACATAGGCGATCCTCGGAACCTTGTACTTGTTGGCCTGGCGCCAGACCGTCTCGGACTGCGGCTCGACACCGCCGACAGCACAGAACAGCGCGACCGCGCCGTCAAGCACCCTCAGGGAACGCTCCACCTCGACCGTGAAGTCGACGTGACCCGGAGTATCGATAATGTTGATGCGGTGCTTCACACCCTTGTAGTTACCGAGCCTCGCTTCCCAGAAACAGGTTGTCGCGGCGGAGGTGATGGTAATACCCCTCTCCTTTTCCTGCTCCATCCAGTCCATGGTGGCGCCGCCCTCGTGCACCTCGCCCATCCTGTGGAGACGGCCGGTATAATACAGTATCCTTTCGGTGGTCGTTGTCTTTCCGGCATCAATGTGCGCCATGATGCCGATATTACGAACCTTGTCCAAACCAACTTGCCGCGTCATCTGATCAGTACTCGCCTGTTAATTTTTTTGATTAAAACCTGAAATGCGCAAAAGCCTTGTTCGCATCGGCCATGCGGTGAACCTCGTCACGCTTCTTGACGGAAGCCCCCTGCTCGCTGGCCGCGTCGATCAGCTCGGCCGCAAGCTTCTCGGCCATCCCGCGACCGCCGCGCCTTGAGGAAAACTGCTTGATCCAGCGGAACGCGAGCGCTTCCCTCCTGGAAGGCTTCACCTCCATCGGAATCTGGTAGGTGGCGCCGCCGACACGCTTGCTGCGAACCTCGACGAGAGGAGCGACATTGCCGAGCGCGCGACGGAAAACCTCGAGAGGCTCTTCGCCCTCGACCTTCCTGGCGATAATATCCATGGCATCATACACGATCTTCGACGCCACAGCCTTCTTGCCGTCGATCATGACGGCGTTGATCAACCGGGCAACGCTCTCGTCACCGTAACGAAAATCCGGCTTGATGCCGCTGTATACATTATTCTTTTTAGCCATACCGTTTTACCAGATACCAGAATTAACAATTTCGACTTTACTTGGCAGCGCCCTCTTTCGGCCTCTTGGCCCCGTACTTCGAACGGCCCCTGCGACGATCGGAAACACCCGACGTATCGAGAGAACCCCTCACGATGTGATAGCGCACACCGGGAAGATCCTTGACCCTGCCCCCGCGGATCAGCACGATCGAGTGCTCCTGGAGGTTATGCCCCTCACCGGGAATATAGGCCGTGACCTCTATCTTGTTGGACAACCTTACACGAGCAACCTTTCTCAGCGCGGAGTTAGGCTTTTTCGGCGTCGTCGTGTACACGCGCGTACAGACACCGCGCTTCTGGGGGCACTTTTCGAGCGCCGGTGAAGCGGTCTTGGAAGCCTTGGTTGTTCTTCCCCGTCTGATAAGCTGCTGTATCGTCGGCATACTTTCTACTTTCTTATGATGGTTAAACGTTCAAGTATCAATCGAACAAGAAAATCAGTAAGGACAACCAAGGTAAAATTTTTATCCAAAAAAACAAAAAACAGTCATCACATTTTTCCCGTTGCGGAGATTTTTCATGCACCAGGCAGACGCCCGGCCGGAAAACGCCTGAACAGCAGGGAAAAGGGGCGGGTATCGACGGGCGAAACCGTCAGTAGAGCGGCAGGATTCCCGACATGACGCCGAGCAACTGCTCTATCGCGGTGTCATGGCGGTATTTCGCGGCGACCGTTTCAGTTACGGACTGCCATTCCCCGTCCTGCCAGCGCCTGAAAGCCTCGCGCACGAGCCCGGCCGCCTTGTTGCGGTCCCCAGGGTCGGCCACGAGCCCTCCCGCCGACGCTATCAGCCGGGATGCCTCTCCCTGCGGCACCACTCCCGCAAGAGGAATGTTCATGCCCATGGCGTCGTAGAGACGTTCGGGAACATGGATATCGCTTCCCGGACCGCTGCCGGTCAGGACACAGAACAGGTCCGCGCGCCGGCAGCGGTCCAGTTCCTCCCGGAAGAGACCGATCCTTCGCGATTCGACAAGGCCGGAAAGTCCGTATTTCGCGAGATATCTCTCCGCGTCCTGCTGCCCTCCGCCGGCAAGCGTGAGCGACAGCGAACCCTCGAGGCCCTGCTGCGATTCCATGCATGCCTTCATCCCCGCGAAGAAACTCCTGAGCTCCCTGCCGCCTGTTCGCCCGACATGGAGCACCCATCGCATGATGGCGCCTTGCGGGGAGGATGCCTCGGGAGCGAACGGTTCTGCGGAACTGAAACCGTTCTGAACGATGGTGAGATCGCCGTGCCCCACCTCGCCCCGATACTTTTTCAGAAAATACTCCTTCATCCCTCTCGAAGGGAGCGTCAGGGAATGCCCCGAACGAACGAGGCGGATTTCGAACCGGTCGTCACCGCAGGGCTCGATGCAGTCGAAAATCACGGGAAGATGGCAGCGGCCGGCGAGTTCGAGCGCGAGACGATGGGGCGCGAGCGGGGGAGACTGCGCGTAGATGAGCTCGATGTCGTCGTGTTCGGAAAGCAGTTTTTCAGCTATGGGACGGGCCTTTTTCTCCCAGGCGTCACCGTTGGGATCGACGTTCCCGCGCTTGCCCAGCAGGCTTTTCTTCAGGGGCATCATGTGCGCAAACCTGAACAGCTGCTCCTCGTCGAGGCTCTCCGCAGGAACTTCACCGCCGGCGTAGTGAACCGCGAACGGCCCGGACATTCCTCCGACACCCGAGAGGCCGGCGGAAGCCACCACGAGGGGCTCCCAGCCGATACCGGGCATGGAGACGGCAAGCTTGTACGCCCTCGACGACCCTTCGGTCATCATGGGAGGGAAATTCATGGTGAGAAACAGTATCTTTTTCACGATCCTGAAGCACGTTTATGGTCGGTTACAACGACATCATTTTTTTCCGCCCGGCTGTTTCGACGCCGGACGAGCCCTGAAAAAGCCAGAAGCAGCGCCGCGCCGAAAGCGCCGAGCGAAACCCTGCTCCCGCTCTCGAAACCGCTCCTGTCAAAGGAACAGACAACTTCGTGACGGCCCGGCGGCACGACAACGCCCCGAAGCAGCCCGTTGATTTTCAGCGTAGGGCTATCCCGCCCGTCTACCTGCATCTTCCAGCGCAGCGGATAGAACACCTCGCTCAGCACAAGCAGCGATTCGCCGTCGGCGTCTACCGAAACGGCCACCTTTTCCGGGGCTGTTTCGACCGCCTCGACCCGGCCGGTCCCGAAAACTTTCCGCCCGTTCCATGAAGCGTTTTCCACGACGGCCCCGGACCCGACCTCCAGGGCGCCGCCCATGACCGCCCCGAGAGCCTCCTCTTCCGACGACGCCGCCGTCGCCTCCCTTACGAACCACGCCCGGCCCGTCTGGCCCTTCAGCCTGTAGACCAGCGTCCTCACAGGACCCCTGACCAGTCGGAGATCCCCCTCGAAAACCGGATCGAGATCGGGATGCCCGATCGGCGAAGTGCTCAGAACGTAACGGACGTCGAGCATGCGCAGCAGCGGAATGTTCGACAGGTTCTGCGAGGCCCTGAGCGCCTTGTCGTACACGAGGAGTTTCGCGGGATGGTAGCCGCCCGTCGACTCGAGGCCGGATACCGAAAACTTGTTCTCGCCGAAAAGCTCCCCGGCGGGATGAATTCTGAACCGTCCGCCGTCGGCGTTCAGGAAGCGCGTGACGGGGTCCGGCCCCATCACTCCGGCAAGGTAGCCGGCCGGAACGAACTGGGAGGAACGCAGGCTGTTTTCGGCGGGATAGACGATTTTCCGGTCGACGGCGAGCAGGTCCGCAAGCGCCAGGACGGCAAGCAGCGTTCCGGCGGCGGCCGAACCGATGGCCTGTTTGGACCGGAGCCACAGCAGTCCGGCGAAGAGTGCGCCGAAAAACACGAAGCCCTGGAAGCTTCCTTTCCACGCCTCCCACCGCGCGCGCGAAACGAGGGCCGAAAGCTCGGCATTGTCATACGGAATGGCCGGAAAGCGCGCCCGAAGAAGCTGTTCGACGCTTCCCTCGGCGGCCATGAACACGATCAGCGCCACAGCGAGCATCAGGGCCCCGGCCCTGAGCACCGCGAGCGCGCGGCCTTCGACACGACGCATGACGGCGTTCAGCCCGAATCCGGCGAGCAGGGCGAGGTTGAAGGAAACCGCGATCAGCGCCATGGAGGGCACCCGGAAACGGCTGAAAAATGGCACGAAATGATAAAACAGGTCGTAGACCGGACTGAAATACCTGCCGAAGGCAAGCAGAACCATCAGCACGGAAGTTCCGGCGAGAAACCACGTGAAGACGTTTCTGCGCTCGGCGGCAAGCCCCGCCGCCGCAAGAAAAAGCACCACGACCCCCGCGTAGTTCGGATAATCGGTAAAGGGCATCCGTCCCCAGTAGGTGATCCCTCCGAAGCCGAAGGAGCCCGGCAGGAGATAGGTGAGAAACTCGGCGGGGTGCATCGACCACATGGTCGCGTAGTCGTAAGCGGCTCCGCCGCCGCTCTCCGCCCCTCTCACGGACCATGGGGTGTACTGGAACACCGGCACATAGATGACGGCGGAAATCAGGAAGGCGAGCGCAAGGCCGCCCGCCGCGAGCAGGGCTTTGCGGATCCTCGCCGGGGGCGGTTCGGGCGCCGTTGCGATCCTGACCGCGCAGAGCAGCAGGAGCAGCATCCAGGTGTAGTAGGCGATCTGCACGTGTCCCCGCTGGAGCTGCAGGCCGGCCAGGATCGCCAGCACGCCCGCATCCGCAAGCCGCGCCCGGTCGAAAAGCCTGAGAGCGGCCCAGAGGACCCACGGCATGTAGGCGGCGGTCATCAGCTGGCTGCCGTGACCGTAGACGAACATCGTGACCATGTAGGGAGTCAGCAGGAACGCCGCGCCGCCGAAAAACGCCGCGATGTCGTGAAGCCGAAAACGGCGCAGCAGCACAAAGCCGCCCAGGCCGGCGAATACCAGATGCAGCAGTTGCAGCCAGAGGTCGCCCATTCCCGCCGCGGCGAGCAAGGCGCCGGGATAGTACAGGCCGTTGAGATAGGTGAACGCCCCGACCGTCGGCATACCCGAAAAAGACCAGGGCTGCCAGAGCGGGTAGCGCCCGCCGGCTTCGCGGAGGGCGTCCAGGGCCATGGTCGTCGCCATCGGGCTGACACTGTCCGGGGACGCAGGCACATACCCCGAAAAAACAACGGTGTGGAACAGCCCTGCGACAAGCAGCACATAACCGCCGGTAACGGCGGCCCAGGAAAGCATCGCCTTTTTCACGGGATCGTTTTCTCCAAAGCACGGTCGCCGCGAACGACCGTGCAGATTATCTTTTCAGGAACGGCAAGAGTTCAAAAATAACTTCCTTCTCCTCCTGTTCCAACTGCAGCAGCCTGACAACGGCCGCATAGACGACCAGGACAAGCAGCAGCGAAACCACCGGCAGCGCCGGAACCGGGAGCTTGCCGAGCAGCGGCTCGAGCAGCGAGAGCACGAGGCCGCTGCAAAGGGCGGCCAGCAGCGGTTTGAGCAGCGCGGCCCCGAACGGGTGTATGCCCAGAAGCGCGCGAAGGGCGAGAGCCCTCGCCGTACCTGCCAGCAGATACACCGCGAACAGCGCGATGGCCGCGCCGAGCATACCGTAGCGGGGAATGAGCGCTGCATTCAGCACGGCGTGCACCGCAAGAGCCGCTCCGGCCGTAGCCAGGCTGGTTTTCGCGTAACCGGTCATCTGCAGCAGCGTATCGCAGAGCCCGAAAAGGGACTGCACCAGCACGGCCGCCGTGAGCACCAGCAGCACCGGGGAGGCGGCAATGAAACCGGGACCGAAAAGGGAAAGGAGCGCTTCCGGCATGACCAGCAGCACCACCGCGGGAGGAAGCGCCGCCAGCAGCACCCAGCGCGTGGTTATCCTGAAAAGACGTTCCAGCTCGTCCGTTTCGCCCCGGGCGTGCAGCCCGGCGAACATCGGCGAAACGATTCCCGCGAAAGCGATCAGCACGGCGCGAACCAGGCCTGCGGTGCGGACCGCAGGCTGGTAGAGGCCGACCGTTCCGGCATCGGCGTACCATCCCAGCATGAGAATATCGAGCCAGTGGCTGGTCATCGCGGTCAGCGCGACAAACAGCAGCGGTCTTGCGTAACGGGCCAGTTCGCCGGAAAGGCCGGCACTGAATACATCCCGGGGCAGCAGGCCGGTGACACGCCGCAGCTCCCTCCATATCCAGACGCCCGCCGCCGCCGAAGCGAGCGGCAGGGCGGAAACGAGGGCGACCGTTCCTCCGGAAAGACGGTTGAGCGCCGCCACGAGCAGCAGCATGCCGCCGGGCACGATCAGCTGGGTGGCGACGATTTTCGGACGAAGGTCCCGGTAGGCCTGGATCGCATGTCCGGCCACGGCGGTGAAAACCGTAAAGGGAAGCGAGCACGCATAACAGAAGAGCGTGGCTGCCAGAAGCCGGTCGCCGTGCAGCAGCGACGCGAGCGGCCCCGATGCGAGCATGAGCAGCAGCGCGAGCGGCAGTGAACGGAGAAAGGAGACTTTCACCGCCGTGGCGATATGGGCCCGCTGCTTCTCCGGACAATCCTCGTGCAGGTTGACGAATCGCAGCACGGCCGCGTCGAGACCGCCCGCCGCGAGCACTTCGATTATCTGCAGCACGGCGAGGGCGAGAGCGTAGACACCGAGGTAGCGGGCGCCGAGCATGCCCGCGACGGCGATATTGAACAGAAAGCGCAGCCCCTGCCCCGCGATGAAACCGGAAAAGGAGAAGCCGGCCTGGCGGACGATGGTCATCTTCCGTTTCATGCTCCCCGCTCCCCGTATGGCCGTCTTCCCGCCCTGAAGCGGAAAAGAGTGACCGCGGCTGCGCCGTACAACAGCCTTGCGGGCGCCAGCAGCAGGCTGAGGACGGCTCCCGTCCGGGCCCGGTGCTTCAGCAGAAGGCGGAGGTGGGAACGCTGTTTCTTCCATAGTTTGCGGAAGTGAAGCTGACCCCCGACCGAGGCGCTGACGCGATGCCAGACCTTCGATTCAGGCACATAGAGGATTCGTTTTCCCTGCGCCCGGACCCTGAGCGACAGGTCGACATCCTCGCCGTACAGGGAAAAACGGGGATCGAACCCTCCCGACTGCCCGAAATCGGCGGCACGCATCGCCATGCAGCAGCCGGTGGCGTACTCTGTCTCGCCTCCGGAGCCGAACCGTTCCGTGTCCCGCCGCCGGATCCCGCGATGGGCGAACCGCCCGGTGAACAGGTTCACCTCGCCGCCGGCATACCACAGCCTGTCCCTCTGCTCCATGAAGTATATCCGCGGAACCGTTATACCGACATCCCCGGATCGGCGGAGCGGCCCGAGAAGCGGTTCGAGAAAACCTTCATCGACGACTGTGTCGTTGTTGAGAAAAACCAGATACTCCGCACCGCCCGAGCGTGCCCGCTCATATCCCGCGTTGCAGGCGCCCCCGAAACCGTCATTGACCTCTCGCTCCAGAATTTCCACCCCGGCAAAGCGTTCCGCGACACGTTTCACCGAGCCGTCGGTCGAAGCGTTATCGACCAGGAGCACCCGCATTCCCGGCGCGGCGGCCTTTTCGAGTGACGCGAGGCACCGCAGCGTATCGGGGGTGTTGTTCCAGTTGACGACAATCACCCGGACCGTTCCGCCATGCGCGCTCATCGGCTCCGCTCCTCCGCGAAAGCGCCGACCCGCTCGGCGAACGGGGTCCAGGAGAGTTCGGCGGCGAGATCGGCAACGTGCCGCTCATAGGGGATGCTCCGCGCGCTCTCCAGGAAGCGGACGATGCCCGAGGCTATCGCGCCGGGCGAAGCCCCGGCCACGACGACGCCCGTCCGCCCGTCCCGCACGGCTTCGGCGAGGCCGCCGGTATCGGTGACGATCACCGGAACGCCGAAGCCGTAAGCCTGCTGGACGACTCCCGACTGGGACGCTTCCCTGTAGGGGAGCACGACGGCGTTCGATGCCCGGAAAAACAGGGGCGTGCGCTCCGCGGGCACGAAACCGGGATAAAAAAGCACCCGGTCGGCGATGCCGAGACGCCGCACGGCATCGCGAAAGGTTTTTTCTCCGGCATGAAATTCACCGGCGATGGCAAGCATGGCTTCGGGATGGCTACGAAGCACTGCGGGCATGGCCTCGAGCAGCATGTCGAGCCCCTTGTATCGCCTGACGTAACCGAAAAACAGCAGCAGGGGGCCCTGGTGCCGGATACCGAGAAGACGGCGCGCTTCCTCGCGCGAAACAGCATCGCCGGACGGGGGGTAGAGCGGATGAAACAGCGTCTCGACACGAACGGAAGGACTGGCTTCCCGCACGAGGCCGCCGACATGGCGTGAGAGCGCCAGGACGCCGTCGGCCGAGGCAAGGAGCAGCTTTCGAAGCGGCTCTTCCCCCGGGAAACGTTCGTGCGACGAAAAATTGTGCATGAGCACGATCATCCGGATTCCCGTCAGGCGACGCAGAAGAACGAACAGCGGCACGAGCAGGGGAGTCCAGTAGGCGCAGATCATAATGTCTGGACGCATGCGCCGAACCCGCAGGGCGGCGGAAATCCAGGTGATCGGATTGGGAAGATCGATCAGGGGACGGCAGCCGCCGTCATCCCCCGCCCGCCCTTTCGGCGGCACTGCTCCCGGCTCATATGCGGGGTTCCCCCGGAGCAGAAAGCGGGGATAGAGCCTCCTGAAGGAGATCGCCGTGACCCGGTAGTCCTGTTCGATCAGCGCCCGGCGCAGCTCGCCGCTGAAACGGGAAATTCCTCCTTTCAGGGGAAAGAAGGGGCTTATCAGGGCAATATGGAGGGTCTTCAACGATACGGCGTTTTCGCAGGGGTGCAGCTATTGCTCACCGAAGCCCTGTTCGAAGAACTCGATCAACTGCCTTGCGGCTTCCTCCTCGTCTTCGCCGTCAAGCTTCAGAAGCAGCTTCGTTCCCCTGGGAGCGGCGAGGCTCATGACCCCTATGATTGATTTTGCATTGATTTCGGAACCTCGCATCTCGATAAAAAAGTCCGCCTTGAAACGCGAAGCGAGCTTGACCACGGCGGCCGCGGGCCTGGTGTGCAGACCGGCCTTGTTTTTTACGATCACTTCCTTGACGATCACGGATAAAAAGTCAAAAGTAAAAATTCAAAACTGAAAAACGGCCCGGCCTCTCTCAACAGGCTGCACCGTCCAGTTCCTTGATCATGGCGATTTCGTCGCACGCCATCAGTTTCGGACAGTTCGTGCAGTCGCGCCATATCTTCTGGGGAAAAAGCTCTTTCTCCACGGCCCTGTAACCGAGACTGCCGAAGAAATCCGGAGTAAGGGTAAGCACGAACGCCGTTTTCACCCCTTCCTCACAGAGCACGGCTTCCGCTTTGCGGACCAGCATGCTGCCGACCTTCTTCCTCCTGAACGCGTCGAGAACGGCAAGCGTGCGTATCTCGGCGAGGTGAAGGGTGAAAAAGGAGATGGCGCAGGAACCGATAACCGCGCCGCCGCACTCGGCGACAAAGAAGTTACGAATATTCTCGATAATGTTTTCAGGGCCCCGTTTCAGCATGACGCCTTTCTCGGCGTAGACCGCGGTGATGTCCGCTATGGCCGTCGCGTCGGAAAGCCGGGCGGTCCTGACTGTGATTTCCTCTGATGACATGGTCCGATTCGTGAAAAGTCCCTTGTTTTATATGTCCCGCAGCGGTTCTTCCCCGCCGCGTGGCCGTATCCTTTTCCAGAGAGCGTCCTTCAGGGCGGTCAGCCCGTCGCCCGTAACGCTCGATATCGAAAGCACCTCCACATCGTCCTCGAAACGGGGAGGCCTGAAATCCTGCGGAGCTGCGTCCATTTTCGTCATCACGACAATCCTGGGCTTGCCGAGGAGTTCCGGATCGAAACGCTCCATCTCTTCGAGCAGCATGGCGTACTCGGCGGCGATATCGCCGGAATCGACGGCGATCAGCACGGCAAGCACTTTCGTCCGCTGTATATGCCTCAGAAACTGCAGACCGAGTCCGCGCCCCTCTGCCGCTCCCTCGATGATGCCCGGGATATCGGCCATGACGAATGAATCGTACTCGCGGTAACGGACGATCCCGAGGTTCGGCACGAGCGTGGTGAAAGGATAATCCGCGATCTTGGGGCGAGCGGCGCTTACGGCCGAAATGAGGGTCGACTTGCCCGCGTTGGGAAAGCCGACAAGCCCGACGTCGGCGATCAGTTTCAGTTCCAGCTCGATATCGAGTTCCTCTCCCTTGCCTCCGGGATCGGCACGGCGGGGAGCCTGGATGGTGGAGGTGGTGAAGTGGGGATTGCCCCAGCCGCCCCGTCCGCCCTCGGCGATGACGATCTCCTCTCCGTCCACGGTCATGTCCGCGATAACCTCGCCGGTTTCGGCGTTGCGGACCACCGTGCCGCACGGCACCTGTATGATCACGTCCTTTCCGTTACGGCCGTTTTTTTTCGACCCCTGGCCGTGCGCGCCCCGGCCGGCCTCGTAGTTCTTGCGGTAACGGAAATCGAGCAGGGTCGAGAGCTGGGCGCTTGCGATCATGCCGACATGTCCCCCGCGCCCTCCGTCGCCCCCGTCCGGACCGCCTTTCGGAACGTATTTCTCCCTGCGAAAACTCATGCAGCCGTTGCCGCCGTCACCGGCTTTGACGTGTATCCTGGCGCTGTCGACAAACTTCACCCGCGCCCCCTTTTGCCTTTTTTCATCGTCTTTTGAATAATATTTTCCAATGGCTATGTTACCTGAAAACAAGCCACGCACAACCAACCGCCCCGGACCCCATGAACCAGAAAAAAGCCACCATAGAGGAGCTTGTCGCAAGACTCGAGGAAATAACCGGGGAAATGGAGCATCCCGACACCGGACTGGAGCATTCCATAAAGCTGTATGAGGAAGGCGTCAGGATAGCGGACCTCTGCAAGAAAAAGCTTCAGGACGCGCGTCAGAAAATCGAAGTCATCTCTCCCGAAGCGGCGAAGAAAGAGCCGGAAACGCCGGAGAGCGGAAACGATGCCGGTTACGACCTCTTCACCGAGGACTGACCGGCCCGCGGCCCCTTTCAGGCGTCGAGTTTCCGTTTCAGGATTTCATTGACGACTCCGGGGTTGGCCTTGCCCTTCATCTCCTTCATGCACTGCCCGACGAAAAACCCGAACACCCTGGTTTTGCCGCTTCTGTACTGCTCGACCTGCGCCGGGTTCGCGTCGAGAATACCCTGAACGACCTCTTCGATCGCTCCGGTATCCGAGACCTGGGCGAGGCCCTCCTTTTCGACGATGACCTGGGGTTCTTCACCGTCATCGAGCATTTTCTCGAACACCTGCTTCGCTATCGTGTTGCTGATGGTGCCCTTGCCGATCAGGCCGATGAGCCGGCCGAGCCGCGCGGGCGACACCGTGAAAGCCGAAACCGGAATATATTTCTCCTTGAGCGTCCTCAGCACTTCGCCCATGACCCAGTTGGAGGCCGCCTTGGCATCACCTGAGACCTGCACGGTCTCTTCGAAATAATCGGCGATCTCACGCTCGCTCGTCAGCACTCCGGCGTCGTATTCCGGAATGGCGAACTCTTCGACGAAACGCTGCGCCCTGTCCTCGGGAAACTCGGGAAGTTCCTGCCGTATCCGTTCGAGCATCGCCCCGTCGACCTGGATCGGCACGAGGTCGGGATCGGGAAAATAGCGGTAGTCGTGAGCGAACTCCTTGCCTCGCATGGAGCGGGTTTCCTGCCTGTCGGCATCCCAGAGCCTCGTTTCCTGCACGATAGTCCCGCCGTTTTCAAGAACCTCGATATGGCGACGGGCCTCGTACTCGATAGCCTTTTCGACATTCTTGAAGGAATTCATGTTCTTGATCTCGGTCCTCGTACCGTACTCGTCGGCGCCCCGGAGGCGGACGGAGACGTTGGCGTCGCAGCGGAGGCTGCCTTCTTCCATATTGCCGTCGGAAATACCGAGGTACTTGATGATCTGGCGCAGCTTCTGCAGATAGGACGCCGCATCCCGGCCGGAACGGATATCGGGATGGCTCACTATCTCCAGCAGGGGAACGCCGCAGCGGTTGACATCGATGAAGGTGTCGTCGCCGATATCGTGTATGGATTTTCCCGCGTCCTCCTCGATATGGATCCTGATGAGCCGGACGTCCTTGCGCCCGTCCCCGGTGTCGATGTGCAGCATTCCATCGGAGCAGATAGGCTCCTCGTACTGCGAAATCTGGTATCCCTTGGGCAGATCGGGATAGAAATAGTTCTTGCGCGCGAGCACCGAATGCGGAGCGATCGAACAGCCGGTCGCAAGGCCGAGCTTGACGGCCGATTCGACAACGCCGCGGTTGAGCACCGGCAGGGCGCCGGGAAGCGCGAGGCAAACCGGACAGACATTGGTGTTGGCCGGCTTGCCGAATTCCGTCGAACAGCCGCAGAAAGCCTTGCTTCTGGTGTTGAGCTGGCAGTGGACCTCGAGGCCCACGACGATTTCATACTTCATTGCGTCTCTGATAATGCGAGAAAAAACACTGTTACCGCTCCGGGCGGTCTTCCGGCACATGCTCCCCGGTATCCGGGAATCACTGGCTCACATAGGGCTCGAAGGAAAACTTCTGTCCGCCGACCGAAGCTTCCGCCATAAGACCGCTCTTCGGGAGCGCGAATATGGCGACGCCGTCGGAATAATCGGTGTTGGTGGCCACACCCGAGGTAACGGCAATCGCGCTGGCCTGGGCGTTGAGCTCATAGTTGCCCCGCTTGAAATCCTCGAGATCGGACTGCGTCCGGAAGAAAATGATTTCGGCAAACGACTGCCCCCCGAGCTGGGGCCCGACATTGAGCTGGGTTATGGAGGAACGGCCGATCAGCGCCCCCTGTTCGTAGACATAACCCTTGCCGCGGGCGCCGCCGAGCATCAGGAATCCGCCCTTGTAGACATCGGGAAAAACGGCGTAACCGTATGCTTCCTGAAAGAAACGGCCCATGGTGGGATCGGTTTTCTGGAACAGACTGACCGTCTGCTGCGCAAGATCCTCTTCGTGCGGGTTCCATCCTGCCGATGCCTGCAGGACGCCGAATCCCATGAACAGCATCAGCAATACAACAATCTTCCCTCTCGTTCTCATGCGTAAAAATTTTTGCGTTAAATAAAATCAAACCTTGCCAAACATCCAATGACGATTTACGCGGACCTTCGCCCTACAGCGTTTGACGACGGAAACCGCTGAATCTCACTCGCCGCCGAGCTCTCTTTTGAGCGCCTCCCGTTCGATCTCGAGTCGCCTGATCTCGCGGTTCACCCTGTCGAGTTCTTCCGGATCGCTGTCCATTTCGAGCCGCAGCCGGGAGGATGCCTCGTCGATCAGATCGATCGCCTTGTCGGGCAGGAAGCGGTCGGAAATGTAGCGGTTGGAAAGTTCGGCGGCCGCGACGATGGCCGAATCCTTGATACGCACGCCATGATGGATTTCGTATTTTTCCTTGAGGCCGCGAAGGATGGAGACCGTATCCTCGACGCTCGGCTGGTCGACGGTCACCGTCTGAAAACGCCTTTCGAGAGCCGCGTCCTTTTCGATATGCTTGCGGTACTCGTCGAGCGTCGTGGCGCCGACACAGCGCAGCTCGCCCCGGGCCAGTGCCGGCTTGAGGATATTGGCGGCGTCCACCGAGCCCTCGGCCGCGCCGGCGCCGACCAGAAGGTGGATCTCGTCGATGAAGAGGATGATCTCGCCGCTGGAATCCTGGACCTCCTTGATGACCGCCTTCAGGCGCTCCTCGAATTCACCCCGGAACTTCGTTCCCGCGACCAGCTGGGCGATGTCGAGCGCCACGATCTGCTTGCTCCGGAGGTTCTCGGGAACGTCGCCTGCAACGATACGCTGCGCGATGCCTTCGGCGATGGCGGTCTTGCCGACACCGGGTTCACCGATCAGCACCGGGTTGTTCTTGGTTCTCCGGCTCAGGATCTGCAGCACCCGCCTGATTTCGTCGTCCCGGCCGATGACGGGATCGATCTTGCCCTTGCGGGCGAGGTCGTTGAGATTGCGGGAATATTTCTTGAGCGCGTTGTAGGTGTCCTCCGCCGTCTGGCTGGTCACGCGCTGCGAACCGCGGATCGTGGCGAGCACCTTGAGTATGGCCTCGCGCGTAAGGCCGGCATCCTTCATCAGGGACGCGGCCTTCCCCCCGGCCTCGCTCATCGCGATAAGCAGATGCTCCGAACTGATATACTCGTCCTTGAGGCTCTCGGCCTCCTTCAGGGCGGCATCGAAAACCTTTCCGAGTTCCTGCGATATATACTGACCGGTGGCCGAGGCCCCTGTAACCTTCGGAAGGCGGGCTATTTCCCTGTCGAGCACGGCTACAAGATTGTCCACCTGGACCTCGAGCTTCCGGGCTATCTGGACGGCGATGCTCTCGCTTTCGCTCAACATGACCTGCAGGAGGTGCACCGGTTCGATCTGCTGATGCTGTCCGCTCCCCGCGAGGGTGGCCGCGGCCTGCAACGACTCCTGCGCCTTCACCGTGAACTTGTTGGGATCAAACTGCATATGGATTCAACTTGTTTAATGGTTACCTTGAAAAGACATAACCGTAAAAAAGCCCTCAATGTAATAACAATGTAATGACAAAAAAAGTTAAAGTTGCAACCTGGAGCGGGCTGGAAAACAAAAAACCGGCCTATGCCCTGGTGGCCGATGTCGACCTTGTCGTCATCCGTCTCGGAGACGATGTTTCCGTGCTCTACGGCCGCTGTCTCCACCGGGGAGCGCTGATGGCCGACGGCTCCGTGGAGGGCCGGAACCTGCTCTGCGGCGTTCACGGCTGGGACTACCGTTCCGACACCGGGGTGAGCGAATACAACAACGAAGAAGCCCTGCACAAGTTCTCCGCGGTCATCGACCGCAAGGCTGACGCGGTCTATGTCGACGAGGAAGAAGTGGGGGCATGGGCGCGGAAACATCCGCAGCCCTGGAACCGCGAAGCCTACCAGGGCCTGTACGCGGATTCCGAGGGCGCCCCCGAAGAACCCTTCAACAGCTACATCCACGGCATCGCCTCCACCGATCCCTCGTCGTTTCCCCGTCAGGGTTATGTTTCGGCAATGGGCGTTCCCCTTATCGAGCTGCCGCGCTGGGAAGACATCCAGGTACTGACGGCACAGCTCGCCACAACGCCTCTCCTCGAAGAAAGCCCGGTGGAAACAGCCCTGGTCGTCGGTCCGAACGCGAAAAGACCGCTCGAGCTGCGGATTCCGCTCATGGTAACCGATATGAGCTTCGGCGCGCTCGGCCGGGAAGTGAAGATCGCGTTGTCGAAAGGCGCGGAAATGGCCGGCACCGGCATATCCTCCGGCGAAGGAGGAATGCTCGAAGCCGAGCGGCAGGAAAATTCACGATACTTCTATGAACTCGCACCAGGGGAATTCGGCTGGGACATCGAAAAGGTGAAACGGTGCCGGGCCTTTCACTTCAAAGCCGGACAGGCCGCGAAAACAGGCGTCGGAGGCCTTCTGCCCGCCGCCAAGGTCAGTGAGGAGATCGCCGAGGTTCGCGGCCTTCCGCCCCGCACGGACGCAGAATCACCGGCGCGCTTCCGCCATCTGCGCACCCCGGAAGATTTCAGGAAAATCGCCATGGAGGTTCGCGAGGCGACCGGGGGCATTCCCGTCGGGGTCAAGATGTCGGCTCAGCACATCGAGCGGGACATCGACTTCGCTCTCGACATCGGGGTCGACTATATCATTCTCGACGGCCGGGGCGGCGGCACGGGGGCCTCGCCAGACATCCTGAAAAACAACATTTCCGTACCGACCATACCGGCCCTTGCCAGGGCGAGAAGGCATCTCGACGCACAAGGGGCCGGCCATGTCACCCTCATCGTCACCGGCGGTCTGCGCACGGAATCGCATTTCATCAAGGCGCTCGCGCTGGGCGCCGACGGCGTCGCGATCGGCAACGCCGCGATACAGGCCGCGGGGTGCCTCGGCATGCGCGCCTGCAGCAACAATCACTGCCCGGTGGGTGTCGCCACCCAGGACGAGCGGCTCAGAACGAGGCTAAAGATCGAAAAATCGGCGGAAAGGGTACGCAATTTCCTGCTGAACTCGACGAGCATGATGCAGGTCATGGCTCGTGCCTGCGGCCACGACCATCTCGGGAAATTCAATGCAGACGATCTGGTCACCTGGAAACAGGATATGGCTGCGCTTGCGGGAATACGGTTCGGGGGGGCTGCCGGCGGGAGCCGGCACTGAAGCCCCGAACATCATTGGCGGCCGTCGCGTCCGCCGTTTCCGGCGCTTCTGGCGGCGGCGTCCTGCAGCCCTTTCGCCAGGGCGTTGACCACCATGTTGACGATCTGGCCTCCGGTGCTCAGCAACCTTCCGCCCTCTTTCTGAAGACGCTGCTGGATACCGATCTGCTGCTTGAAAAGGTTGATGCTGGTCTCATCGTAGTTCTTTCCGCTGACATAGTCATCTATCTCACGTTCGAAATCGGGATTCCCTACCAGCCGCATGGCAAGTTTCGCTTTCTCGATCGGCTCGAAGGCCCTTTTCTGCTGTGTGTCCTGCTGCTCCATCAGGTATGTGATTTTTGATTCTTCGATGAAAAAAATGAATCCACGACGGTCGAAAATTAATGTAACATTTTTACCCGACATCCCAGAAACCCTTGCCCGGCAGGGACAGATCACGCGTCGCCCGCGTTCTTTCCTTTCGCGACCAGATCGGCGGCAAGCAGCATAACCATCGACAACAGTACGAACGGCTGGAAAAGCGGTTCCCGACTGAACGGCTCCCACACCCACCGGTCCCCGGATTCGAACGCCTGCAGGAACTCGCGTGCCCGGTCCGCCACGGAAGACGGCGGATCGCTTCGAAGAAAGAGCCCTCCGGCGCCTGCCGCCAGATCCCCGAGCGTTTTCGCATCGAGCGATGTGCCGACAGGTTTTCCCGACGCGTCTACCATGACGGCGCCTTCACCGCCCTCCTCT
>Ga0272443_10001147_pt1 | contig 41412 bp, 36 predicted proteins | sample SSMAcet12_FD_193581 | JGI IMG/M metagenome (GOLD analysis project Ga0272443, IMG submission 193581) | Marine sediment archaeal communities from Little Sippewissett salt marsh, Falmouth, MA, United States - SSM-Acet-12 | ecosystem: Environmental > Aquatic > Marine > Wetlands > Sediment ...
GTGGATGATTTCGTTCACACAGGCACTACGGTCAAACGGGCGGCTTCTGCTCTGAAAAAAGCGGGGTGGCAGCGCATTGACGCGGTGAGTCTCTCCGGTTGAGTAAAGCGCTGATTGGGGACAGTTACCAGGACGTTTTTTAGAGTGACTGTCGCCTTGATCCGAAGCTGGACAGTTTTTATGTCATCACCAGCGATGCTGCAGGCAGCGCGTGGTGATCCCCCATGGAGGTGCGCTGCTCACTACGAATCGGGGGATTGCCACGGCCACTTCGTGCCCTGGCAATGACATTCTTTTCAGGGGGATTGCCACGGCCACTTCGTTCCCTGGCAATGACATGTCGATTCTATTTAGGCTTAATATGATCGGGCGATACGTCAAACGAAAATAGATCTCGCTGGGCAAGCGGACGAGGTCATCAGACCGTTGCGCATCGCGCAAAAGGTGACTGTCACCAGGAATTTGTTCCTTGGGAGTGACTGTCACCTTTTGCGGATTATCCCTGCTACTCCTCTTCCGGTCCCTTTTTCAACTCGATCCACTTCTTCAGAGTCGTCTGGTTACGCCCGAAAATCTCATCGGCGGGACCGGGGTGAACAGGTTCGGAGTGAACCTCGAAATGGTTCATCAGATCCGCATATACCCTCGCTCCTCGGGGGAGGAACTTCGAAATGAATGTGAATCCTTTCAGCGAGATCGTCTTTACCGTGCCTTGAGGATAGAAAGCATCCAGGTAGATTCTCGCCGCTTCCTTGAGCTGCATCGTCTGCGGTCCGTAGGCGTAGTAAATCCCGCTTCCCGTCGGTTTTGCGAAAGCCGTCGCCACCATGCGGGCAAAATCATCCGCCGCGATGAACCGGAACAGGTTTGATTGGCGGCCCGGGATCATGATGTTGCCCTTTTGGACCATCATCGCAACAGTTTCCATGAACCAGCTTGCGCGGAAGATCGTCGCCGGGACTGACCCTTCGAGCAGGGCGTTCTCGCCTCTCAGTTTTGAGACGATGAAAGGAGTTTCCACTTCCTCTTCAACGGTTGATCCGGTGATATGGGTGATCTGCTGAATACCAGCCTCTTCGGCTGCCCGCGCAATATTTGCCACGGCGAAGTGGTTGATCTTCTCGTAAGTGGAGGGGGAATAGCCTCCCGCGAGCGAGATGTGTACTCCGTAGCACCCCTCCATTGCGGCAGCGAGCGATTCCGGGACAGTCGCATCCGCCTGGACAATTTCGAAGTCGTCGCCGAAGACATTTTGAAGTTTCGCCGCATTCCGCCCACTAACCCGTACCGGATGGCCGAGGGAGCGCAGATAAAGCGCAACCGGCTTCCCGATCAGTCCACCCGCTCCAATAACCAGTATTCTCTGCTCGTTTGTTTCCACGTCAGCCCCCCGTTTAAAGGTTCAGGATCAGTGGCCCATTCCACCCATCATACCCATCGGCATGCGGCTTGGCGCTTTCTGGGCGTTCGGATCGGGTTTTCCGAACACGGTGACCACGTTTTTAGGCTTGTAGAGATACTTCTTCGCCACGCGTTTGACATCCGAAAGCGTCACCGCCTGGATCGAGTCGTACAGCTCCCAGGTCGCCATGGCATCGCCCTTTGTTGCGAGGTCAACGCCCAGCGCCATGGCGAGGTTTATCCTGCTCGAATAACGCCTCAGCGTTCTGCCGCGCAGGTCACCTTTTGCTACATCCAGGTTGTGCTGTTCGAATTGTCCTTTGGCGATGGCTTCAACGTGGTCGTAAACCGCATCCTCGGATTCTTTCAAATGTTCCTCAGGCAATCCCTCTGTGCTCATCCATGCGCCCCAATTGTCGCCGAAGACGATCCGGGAGCCGGCGCTATAGGCCCAGCCCTTTTTCTCGCCGAGGTCGCGGTAAATCCTGTCGGAGATCATGGAGTTCGCCACATACAGGGCTGCACGGTCCTCCGGTGCGACATTCATGAACAGGAAGCCCGTCGCGAGATATCCCTGCCGTCCCTCGCCCAGAACCGTCACTTCGCCGGATTGTACCATTGGCGCGGGAGAGGGGGGAACCGGGACGAGACTCAGCGGGAGTTGGCTCATCGCCTTGTCCACTTGCGCGATGATTTCCTCGGGGGCTGCCGGAGCGAGGATGCTGATGATCAGGTTGTTCGCTCCAAAAACCTCCGTCCGGAATTCAGCAAGATCGGCGGGGTCAATATCCACAAGTGAGCTGCCGTCGCCGTAGACACTTGCTGCGAGGACGTTGTCGCCATAAATGCGATTTTTAAATTCCGAGCCCGCTTTGGATGCCACTGAGGTGCCGCTTCTCTCTGCCCGTGCCTTCAGCTCGCCAACGACCTTCCCAATGGAGGCTTCTTCAAGCGTGCCATTGGCGAGGAGATTCCCTACAAGGTCGAGTGCCTCACTCCACCGTTCCGCGAGAACCTGAACGCGAAGGAAGCTGTATTCGGGTGTGGTGCGGTAGTCATCCATCGGAACGCGGGGATCATCACCGACGAGGAGCTCCATGCCGATGCCGTCCATCGTATGTTCGAGGGCCTCGTGGTCAACATCGCCGTACCCCTCCAGAAGCAGCCTGTGGAGAAGGTCTACCCATCCCCGTTTGGCGTCTCCTTCTCGGAGGCTTCGACCCTTCGCGACCACATGAATGCCCGCGACCGGTGCTCCTTTAACCTGACGAACCACCACAACCATCCCTGACTCAAGCGTGTCCTGCACAACAGGACCGAGTGTGATTCCAACCTCAACTTCAGCATCACCACCGGGCAGGTAGGCGCTGGCAACGTAATAGGGGTCATTCATCCAACGGGTAGCTGCCGTTTCGATCGCATCAACGTCGAGGTCGGATACGGCCTCGTCAACGGCTTGCCAGAATCCATAGGGTGCCACGGAGAGTTTGGGGACCAGCAGGAACGCGCCGTACTGCACCTGTTCGCTGAAGAAAAGCTCAAACTGTTGTGCAGCGGCTATTTCCCGCTGAATCTCGTTCAATTCGTAGGTACGCTCAGAGAGGGCGGAGAAGGTATCGACAATCCGCTGGGTCACGAGATCCGGATCAGCACCCTGCATCAAGGCAGCGTTCACTTCGAAGACGCTGAAACCGGGATCATCGGTCAACCCGGAGTAGGCATACCGTACAAGCGGCATACCACCGCCACCCTGTAGGGCCTCTGTAATCGCATCCTCGGCGAACGAGGTCAGGATATTGAAGGCCGGGTAATCCGGATCGTCGTAACGTGGTGCGGGGAAGGTCACATTCACATAACCCGCATCCGAACAGCCGTAGCTCTTCTGAAGTTTACCCTGACGCCAGTTATCGAATCCCTCAGGCCAGGAGGTTGGCCGACTCGGAAGCTGTTTTGCAGGAATGTCGCCGTAAATCTGGATCGCTAGTTTTTCCATCTCCTCGTAGGTCATGTCACCGCGAAGAACGAGCGTCATGTTGTTTGGCGCGTACCAGTCGTCATGGAATTTCCGCACGGTTGCAGCCGTCAGCTCGCGGACTCCGGTCACCGAACCGAGTGTCGGAAAGCCGTAACTCGTCTCGCCGAAGACATCGTACATATGCGCGAGTTCCGCCGGATAGCTCGGGCGGTTGAAACTCTGCTGGATCTCCGCGATCACACGTCCTTTTTCCACTTCAAAAGTGTCCGCTGGGATCGTCGAGTTGAGCACCATGTCCATCTGAATGTCCATCGCCTCAACCGCTGTCTCGACGGGCGTTACGAGGATGAAGGTCGTATAGGTCTTGCTCGTGCTCGCGTTGTAATAGGCTCCCATCTTGTCGAAGGAATCGTAGATCTCATCCTGCGTCCTCCGTGTGGTTCCACGGAAGATCATGTGCTCGAGAAGGTGGGTTGATCCCGCCGAGGCGAGGGTTTCGTATGAGGATCCAGTCCGGACGATGAGCAGGGAAGAGAGGAGTGGGCTGGTAGCATCCGGCATCATCACGATGTCGAGACCGTTGGGCAGCCGAGTTGTGCGGACATCTTCGGCTATTGCCGTTGTACTGAAGGCTAACAATAACAGGATCATGAGAACTGCATGGGAGCGTTTCATCGACTACCTCCGTCTGCTCGCAAGCGTTGTATGAAAAAGGAGTGGTTTACGAATTAATAGATCGGAATCAATATGGGCTCAGGAGAGGGGGATGCGAAAGGTGGCATGTCATCCCCTCGAGAAATCGGACAAGGCGGTCCGGGGAGGAAAAAACGGATAGCGGACGAGAATGTCCAGTTGAAAGTGGTTCGAGCGGTTTCCCGTTGGCATTCTCTTTACATTCCGGTAATGCAGGATGCAAGATGAGCTTTGGGGAGATGACATGAAAACACCTCGGCTGTCCCTGCATTTACCGCTGGCGCTGGTGCTGACTGAGGAGTATGATGCCATCGAGGAGTACGTGCTGCCCTCCAGCCCACAAAAGGTGTACAGCGATGCTACGATTCCAATGAAGGGGTTTCAGATTGGGCTGCGCCTTCGACTTGTTCTGTAATGTATAGATTCAAATCAGATAGGGGGTCGCATGAAACGAAATCTCATGCCTGTTGTCATTGTCGCCGCGTTGAGTATTGCGCCACAGTCACGCGCCTACGAATTCCTGCCCATCAATCTTACCCTCGCCGGAACCGAAAACCTGATTGAGGCAGAGGAGGGGAAGGATGGGTTCGTCGGGGGTACACCCGGTGTGCGGCTGGACCTGGCATTGATGCTCGACAGTTACTTCGATGAACATCTGAAACTCTACCTGACTGGCGGAATAGAAAAATACAAGCACCTGGGTGTGAACACCACGTACATCATGGACGGAATGATCGAACTCGACCAGGAACAAAGCCACACCCGCTACCGGCTTGGGATTCGGATCACATTTCCCGTTGCCGAACGATGGGCTATAAGCATTGGAGGCGGAGGGTATTACGACGAGTTTAGCTACCATTACCTGAATTACGAAATCGTCGGGGAGTGGGAGGACAATACCTGCTACGGGATGTACGGTGCGGTGGATGCGGAGTGGCGTTTCTTCGGACCCTTTGCAGCCGTTTTTACCGGGGAATACTGCATCGGTGATTACAGTACGGCAATCGCGGCGGAGATTCCCAACTACACAGATGATTTCATTGCTCTCACTGGTTTTTACCTGAGTGTTGGCCTGCGCTGGACCCCGTGATGGGTGGATGAAAAAGGTGACAGTCACCTTTTTCCCCGCCGGTACGCGAAGCCTTACACCAGCACTAGGCGCTTGATTTCGAGCCTAGCCTTTGAGTCCGTATTCCTTGTGATATCGCTCGAGTTGACTTGTATCCCCGAGGACGAGGATACGGTCCTTACCACTCAAACGGACGTTGCCGTCCGGATTGACAATAATTCTGCCGTTCGCCCGTTCTATTGCCATGATACTCAATCCGCCCGTTTTCTGGCGAAGATTTAATTCCGCGAGGGACATGCCAACGAGGTTGCTGTCCTCCGCGACGATGGACTGCTCCATATGCATGTCAGCGGCGAAGGTGCGGCTGAACAGGTCCATGAAATCAACGAAACCGGGTTTCAGTACGAGTGTTGTCAACCGGCGTCCCGAGATTTTAAATGGCATTTCGACACGGTCCGCGCCGGCACGCTTCAGTTTTTTCTGGCTGGCATCATCAATGCCCCGAGCGACGATGTAGATGTTTGGGTTCATTTCACGTGCGGTAATGGTCACCATCACGTTGCCCGCATCGCCGGTCAAAGCCGTGACAAGTGCCTTTGCATTCGCAACTCCAGCCCGTTCCAGCGTCTCCTCATCGCTGGCGTCGCCGCGAACGACCAGATAGCCCTTGTCCTGAGCCGCGAGGAAGTGGTCCTCGTCGTTTTCAAGAATGACGAAATTTGCCACCGCCTCTTCCAGCTCTTCGGCGATTTCACGGCCCAGCTTGCCGTAACCAGCGACAATGATATGGCCACGAAGGGATTGAATTCTCTTTTCCATACGCCGTCCCCTCAGGGTTTGCATGATCTGACCGCCTACGAGATAGGAGGTGAGGTTGGTCACCGCGAAGGCGCCCACTGTCAGCCCGGATGCTATGAGGAAGATGGTCAGGTACTGACCTTTTGGATGTAACGGTTGAATTTCACGGAATCCGACGGTGCTGATGGTAATCACCGTCATGTAAAAGGAGTCAAGCAGATTCCAGTCTGGTTCGATGAAGTAATAACCGAACGTCCCGGTTAAAAGGATCAGGGACAATGCGCCCAACGCGATGATCACTTTGCGGGAAACGTCCATGTACTTTCCTTGAGATGGTTACTGGAGTTGTCGCTCCACAAGCTTTCGCACTTCAGAACCAGCGGCACGGCCTGCCAACTCTTTCATGGCCAGCCCCATCACATAGGCAACCGTCTCTTCCGGATTCCGTATTGTCTCAGCTTTGCAGGTTTTGACTGCGGAGTCGACAACTTTCTTGACTTCCTGTGAGTCGGCTTTGGTCAGTCCCTGGCGATCCTGAAGGGTTTGCGATGAGTCTTTCGGGTTGCGTGCCATGGCTGCGATGAGGCTTGGCAAACCTTCTCGGAAAATAAGTCCCTTACCAACCGTTCGCAGAACCTCTTCCATGGTGTTGTCAGAAATCTTATCAACAGGGGCTCCACCTCTGCGTGCTGCGACGAGCATTCTGGTCAGGACTTCTCCGGCCAGCATCGGGGCGACAGCCTTCTCCTCAACCAACTGGTCAAATAGGGGCGCCCATTTACTAATCGCCAGACGGTAGATCACATCTGAGGGAAGACCCAGTTCTTTGTAGCGCTCCTCACGGACCCACGGCTCAACGGGAACATGGACATGAGCGGCCTCCACCTGTTCGTCTGTGATTTTATAGGGGGGGCTGTCGGTGTCGGGGTACATCCTGTCCGCTCCGGGCAGAATGCGTTCAAAGGTTGTGGCGTTCCCCGGCAACGCCTGGCGTGTTTCGCCGGGAACTCCGGAAATTGCTTCATGGAATCGAATCAGAATTTCATCTGCTGCAGTCTTCGTGTCGTCATCGCTGCCGTAGACAATCACAGCAACATCCTCTTCACCCAGCTTGGCGGCCTTCGCAAAACGTTCACGATCCTCAGGATCGAGCCCGCCTCCGGGGCCGTCTGTGTGGAAAATGTTCGGCATCTGGTCGAGGCAGGCGATCACCTGCACACGTGCGGCCAGCTCGTCCGCGAACGTCCTTCCACCGGAAAGCTCCCAGTTCAGGAATTTTCGGGAGTTTGGCAGTTTGACCATTTTCACTTTGTCGCCTGCGCGAAGGGCAGCGGAGAGCTCCGGTCGTTTCATATCGCTCGGTCGGGCTTTGAAACCGATGACCTCGCCATACTCGCCATCCGGTTTGAATCCGCGTTCAACCATTCTGTCACGGAGTTTCAGCAGTCTGTCCTGTCGGTGTGCCTCAAGGGCTGTCAGTTCCGGTATTCGTGGAATCCGTGGTACGCCCTTGATCTCAACCCGCGTAGATCCTGCGACCGATACGTTTACATCCTGCCGGCCTGCGCCCAGCCCTCGTCGCACCATCTGTGTGGACCGGAGCAGACGGGCGATCCTCATCCCCGCTTCGGCGGCCTCTTCGGGAGTTGCCAGAACGCTTTCGGTCACAACTTCGATCAAAGGCATCGAAAGCCGGTCGGTGGCGAATGTGATCCTGTGGCCGATGTCAGAAATCTCACGGCAGGCATCCTCTTCAAGGCCGAGCTGAATGATCGGCACGATTTTCCCGGAGGAGAGGGGGATCTGTCCGTCCACACCCACGATTGCCGTCCTCTGGAAACCCGCCGGGATGCTTCCGTCCAGATACTGCTTGCGGATGATGTGCAGTTCCCCTACAATCTTGCACTTGAGGGCGAGCGCGATCGTCAGCGCGATGTCCACAGCCTGGTCGTTGATCAGGAAGGGGGGATTATCATCCATCTCGTAAGTGCAGACCGTGTTACGGTTTAGGCGGTAGATGATTTCCTTTTTGGTCTTGAATTCCATCAGCGCGGTGCCGTCATACTCACCAAGTTCCGAGAGCGTCGGGCGCATGTGCCTGAGTGCTTCAGCATGCCACTCATCCGTGTAAACTCCTGCAGGACAATGACAAAAGAGCTTCTTCTCTGTAAGGATCTGGTGGTGGATTTCAAGGCCGCAGCGAAAGTTCATCTGCTGCCATTCATCACGATTCCCGGCGGTGTTTGGCATGGTCGCTTTTCCGAGCTGACTGTCCGCCCGCAGCCCCGAGAGGAGGGAATATGCGGGTGGGATTAATGGGTTCAAGATCGCCGATAAGCTAGTCGGTCAGCCTGAAAGTTGCAACCTGTTCCAGAGGCGTATGATCCGATTCGATGGAGTGTGATCCAATCTTTGGTGTGACAGGATGGAGCGAGGTAAATCATGTCCTCGGAGCGTCGGTTCAGCTTGCCAGAACCTGTTCACCCGTTTACCTTTCGGGGAACGTTCTCGTGCATCCGTCCCGCATGACGCACGAAAGGAAAAAGGATGAATCAAGCTGGTAAGGACAGGGTCTCTGATACTGCACAGAAATTGATTGCGGCAGCAGTGGCTGTGAGAAAAAATGCTGCGGCACACCATTCCGGTTTTTCGGTAGGAGCTGCTATCGAGGATAGCGAGGGAAAAATTTGGACTGGTTGCAACGTGGAATCAAATAGTTACGGTCTGAGTTGCTGTGCGGAACGTGTTGCCCTTTTCAAAGCGATCAGCGAGGGAGTACGCGATTTTGAACGTATTGCCATCGTTGCTGGTGGTCCGAATCTGGCGTCGCCCTGTGGTGCTTGCCGCCAGGTGCTGCATGACTACGCTCCCGGTCTGGACGTGATTCTGCACAATCCCGGGAACGGTGCAACCGAAACCCACACCTTGAAGTCTCTGATCCCCAACGCCTTCGCGGACTCGGATCTCAAAACGGAGGAGAGGTCATGAAACCCCTCGCGCTCGTCGGCATAGCGGGTGGAACATGCAGCGGTAAAACTCTTGTATCCAAACGACTTACCGAGAGCGTGGGCGAGGACAAAGTCCTTATTCTCAAGCAGGACAGCTATTATCGGGACCTTCGCGATCTCTCAGCGCAGGAACGTGCCAGCGTAAACTTTGACCACCCCGAAGCGTTTGATGAAGAGTTGTTGCACAAACACGTCAAGCAGTTGATGAGTGGAAGGCCAATCCGTGAACCGGTCTATTCTTTCGTCAACCATTCGCGCACAAAGGAAACCGTTAGACGGGAACCCCGGCCTGTAGTCGTGCTTGAGGGGATTCTCGTTCTCGCGGATGAAATTCTGCGCGACCTGATGGATTTCCGCGTCTTTGTGGACGAGGATGCTGATATCCGCCTGGCACGCCGTATCCGCCGTGACGAGGTCGAGCGGGGCCGTAGCGCCCAGAGTGTGCTTCTTCAATACGAAGAGTCGGTTCGACCGATGCACGAGCAGTTTATTGGGCCAACAAAACGTTTTGCAGATATCATCATCCCTCGTGGCGGTGAAAACCACGCCGGCATCGAGATCCTCTCGAATCATGTTATCGCGTTAATCGAGGCGGGAGTGCCGCGCGACAAACGTCGCCGCCGGGGGAGCACGACTAAAACACGCAGTTCAAAGGAACATTCCTGAGATGCTGAACGTAGTCGAACGAGGTCACGGCTGGGTGGAAGTGATTGTTGGATGCATGTTCTCCGGCAAGACGGAGGAGATGATCCGGCGGTTGCGCAGAGCCCGGATAGCTCAGCAGATGGCGGTTGTATTCAAACCAGCCATTGACGACCGCTATGATACGCGGGATGTTGTAAGCCACAGCGAACAGCGTATTCCCTCGATCCCGATCAAGGATGCCAAAGACATCGAGGAGCTCGCCGGAAATGCGCAGGTAATCGGTATAGATGAAGCGCAGTTCATCGAGGGTGATCTGGTCAGCGTAGTCCGCCGATTGGCAAATTCCGGTAGACGGGTGGTGATCGCCGGGCTGGACACCGACTACCGCGGAATACCGTTCGAACCGATGCCCACCCTCATGTGCGAGGCGGAATTTGTTACCAAGCTGACTGCCATCTGCCACAAATGCGGAGGTACGGCGCACAGAACTCAGCGAATCGGTGGTGGAGCAGAGCGTGTGCTGGTTGGGGGCGTAGCGCTTTATGAAGCTCGATGCCGCCAGTGCTGGGAACAGCCTGGTCCGGATGGTGAACCCGTGGGACAGGGTCGGTTGTTCAACGGTACAGAAGAGAAAAACGACGAGGAGGAGAAGTGAACGGGCGTGGGATTGTCACATGGGCTGCGATTTTTGCTGTAGCTGCTGCGCTTATCCTGGTGCTCGACAACCGGTTTGATCTCGGTGGGTTCCATGACCTCGCCGATTTTATTGCCGGAATCCTCATCGGAGTCTCAGCGGCCACAATGGTGTTCAACCGGATGATCCTCCGCGCTCAGGAGGATGCCGATGAGGAATGATATCCCCGCTGCAATTCAGGTTGGGCTTTACGCATCTTATGCTGCGGCGACCCTCCCCTCGTTCGCATTGATGCGGAGTGGTGGAGTCCACACGGTGGTGGGATTGGCGGCGATACTCTTTACTCTTGCGCTGGCGTTTACACATTTACGCCGCACTCGAGAATCCACTGCGCAGGGCAGAGTAAGGGTTCGCGGCATTGCCATTTTTGTACTATTGATTCTTGCTCTGGGCGCTGGAGCCAGATTGTCGGTATTAGAGTTGCTCGCCATCGATACACTCGCCTTCATCTCGCTGGGGGCGGTTGCAGCGGCGGTGATTCTCCTTCGAATAGACCGAGTAAAGAATGCTGTGCCGGAATTGAATCACGACTGACACGGGTTCCTTGCACACACAGGAGGTTCAGTGGAACGATTTATCGGAATCTTTGGCATATTCGCATTGATGGGCATCGCATGGCTGATGTCTGTTGATCGTAAAGCCATCAAGTGGCGCACGGTGGGTGTGGGCGTTGCCCTGCAACTCTTCTTTGCGTTGATCGTGTTGAAAACGACGCCGGGCAAGTGGATGTTTGAGGGTGCACGAATCTTTATCGCAAAAATCCTCACCTTCACCGATTATGGCGCTCACTTCGTTTTCGGGAACCTGTACCTCTCCGATCCCAGCATCGCGCAGAGTATCGCGGACGACATTCCTCCGGGCGGGCTGGTGGAGGGGTTCTCCGTGATCAATCCGGCAACAGATTCCATCGTCGGTATGGGCACAATTTTCGCCATCCATGTTTTGCCGACGATCATCTTCTTTGCCTCGCTGATGGCTGTCCTGTACCACCTCGGCATCATGCAGCGGTTGGTACAGGGATTTGCCTGGGTGATGTCACGTGCGATGGGGACTTCCGGAGCGGAGTCGCTCAGCGCCGCCTCGAACATCTTCGTCGGCCAGACAGAAGCCCCCTTCGTCGTCAAACCCTTCATTAAAACGATGACGAACTCCGAGATCATGGCGATCATGACCGGTGGATTCGCAACGGTTGCGGGTGGTGTGCTGGCGGCCTATGTCCGTTTTGGTGTTGATCCCGGCCACCTACTCGCGGCATCTGTCATGTCAGCTCCTGCCGCATTGGTGATGGCGAAGATTATGATCCCCGAGACCGGTACCCCGGAAACGGGTCAGTCGGTGAAGATCAACATCGAAAAAAACAGCAGCAACGTAATAGACGCCGCCACGAACGGCGCAACGGAAGGCTTGAAACTGGCGGTGAACGTAGCCGCGATGCTGATCGCCTTTATCGCGATTGTCGCCATGTTCAACAGTCTCCTCGGCTGGATGGGCGGACTCGTCGGTATTGAGGGGCTCAGCCTCAAGGTTCTCCTCGGTTGGATCTTCAGTCCGCTGGCGTTTTTGATGGGTGTGCCGTGGAAGGACATTGTGGACATCGGCTACCTGATGGGCGTAAAAATCTCGATTAACGAATTTGTCGCCTATGTGGACCTCGTCGCGATGAAGGGTGTGATCAGCGACAAGGCGTTCATCATCGGCACCTACGCGCTCTGCGGATTTGCAAACATCTCCTCGATCGGAATCCAGATCGGCGGGATCGCAGCGCTTGTTCCGGAACGCCGTGCCGACCTCGCACGCCTCGGACCCCGTGCGATGATAGCCGGAGCCCTTGCGAGCTGGCAAACCGCCACCATCGCGGGGATTCTGTTGTAGTCAGGTGGTATTTCGAGCAAGAAAATTCAATGTAGGCCGGGTTCTCCGAACCCGGCTTATTTATTTGGATGTGGCCCGGACAGCTCGATGTCCGGGTTTCTACTTTGTTGTGTTCAGGGATGTGGCCCGGACAGCTCGATGTCCGGGTTTCTACTTTGCTGTGTTCAGAACCCGACCCTGAAGGGTCGGGCCACCCACCGAAATATTACAAGGAAGCTTTTTTACATACACTTGGGACAATAACACGTTGCGGAGCAGTGGAGTAGGTTGTTTGCGCAAGACATGTTGTATTGATGACGGTTTCATCTTGGTGTTGTATCCTTTGCCGGGTTCGGAGAACCCGGCCTACACGAACTCGGCCTACATCGATTGTTCTGTGCGCCGGATGATCTCCTCCTGAAGTGCCTCGGTCAGGTCCACGAAGTAATCGCTATAGCCCGCCACCCGCACGATCAGGTCCCGGTATCTCTCCGGATTTTTCTGCGCTTCCCGGAGCGTTTCCGCAGTGACAACGTTAAACTGGATGTGGTGGGCATCCATGCTGAAATAGGCCCGGATCAGATGCCCCAGTTTTTCGATGTCCTCCTCCTTCTGAAGGACCTGGGGGTGGAATTTCTGGTTCAGCAGTGTCCCGCCGGTGCGGATATGGTCGAGTTTCGCGGCGGAGTTGAGGACTGCTGTCGGCCCGTTGCGGTCCATTCCCTGAACCGGGCTGATTCCCTCGCTCAGTGGTTCACCAGATTTTCGTCCATCCGGCAATGCGTCGCAGACTGATCCGAAATAGACGTGCGAGGTGGTCGGAAGAAGGTTGATGCGAAAAACTCCACCTTTCACTGTCGGTCGGCTGTCCACAGCATCAAAGAATGAATCGAAAACCTGTTTTGCGAGGTTGTCGACACGGTCGTCGTCGTTGCCCCAGCGGGGAGTTTTTTCCTGCAGAGTATCCCGCAATGAATCATGTCCTTCAAAGTCCGCTTTCAGCGCGTCGAGCAGCTCGCTGATTGAACACTCTTTCTCTTCAAAAACGTGGTGCTTGATCGCCGAGAGTGAATCGGTGATCGAGCCGAGGCCAACGCCCTGGATGTACATCGTGTTGTAGCGTGCACCGCCGCAATTGTAATCCACACCCTTTGCGATGCAATCATCAATCAAAACGCTGAGGAAGGGAGCGGGGAGGTGTCGCATCCAGAGTTTCTCGATGATCCGGTTTCCCCTGATTTTTACATCAACGACATACTCCAGTTGCCTTTCGAAGTCATCGTAGAAATCTTCAAAACTTGCCCATCCCGCAGGGTCGCCCGTGTCCAGCGCGATCTGTTTGCCGGTTCTTGGATCTGTTCCCCGATGAAGCGTCAGTTCGAGAATTTTCGGCAGGTTCAGGTATCCCGTGAGGATGTAGCTCTCCTTGCCGAACGCGCCCGTCTCCACACAACCGCTCGCGCCGCCGTTACGTGCGTCTTCTTCGCTCTTTCCCTGGCGAAGGAGTTCTTTGACGATGGCGTCGCTGTTGAATAAGGAGGGTTGCCCGAAACCGGTCTTGATGATTTTCAGAGCTCGATGAAGAAATCGGTCGGGATTCTTGCTGCTGATCTGGACCATGCTGCTCGGCTGAAGTATCCGCATCTCCTCAATTACATCCAGCAGTTCGTAGGTCAGGTCGTTTACCGCATCCTCGCCTTTTTCATCCACACCGCCGAGGTTGATCAGACAAAAATCCGTGTAGGTGTTCGACTCTTGCGCAGTAACACCCACCTTCGGAGGCGCAGGTTGGTTGTTGAATTTGATCCAGAATGCCTGCAGCAATTCGCGGGCGCTCTCAACAGTCTCGCGTCCTTCCTCGATGTCTCGTTTCCAGAAGGGGTAGAGGTGACGGTCGAGTCTTCCGGGGTTGAACGCGTCCCAGTTGTTCAACTCGGCGATAACACCGAGGTGGATGAACCAGTAGTACTGCAATGCCTCGTGCAGCGTTTGTGGCGCTTGTGCGGGAACACGGCTGCAGACCATCGCTATTTTTTCGAGTTCTGCTTTTCTCGCCGGGTCGGTTTCCAAGGCTGCGAGTTTTGCGAGTTTCTCAGCGTGACGGTTGGCGAAGATCAGGATTCCCTCGATGGCGATCATCATCGCGGTGAGTTCTTCACATTTGTCGAGGGCATCCGGATCATTCTCTTCATCTATCGACGCAATGCTCAGGTGGATTGAATCCAGAAAGTCGAGCATACCCTTATGGTAAATCTTGTCATCCAGCACCGTATGGCCGGGGGCGCGCTGCTCCATGAATTCGGTGAACACTCCCGCCTCAAAAAGATCATCCCATTCCGGGTCAACAGAGGCGAAAATACGGTCGCGCAAACTGGTTCCCCGCCAGAAAGGAATGATCTCCTCTTTTTGTGTGACGCTGTCTTCCTTGCTCACCTTGAACGGGATTTTTTCGCGTGTATCGAGAATATGAAAATCATCAATGGTGTGAGTACAAATCTCCGGATAGGTCGGCGTTGCTTTCGGCGCTGGACCACGTTCACCGACGATTAATTCATCTTCGCCAATCCAGAGGGTTTTCAGGCTCATCAGGTTGCGGAAGGCGAGGGCCCTCGCAACCGGGACCGATGCAGTTTTGGCTTCCGGTGTTTTATAAAAGTCAGTAAGGAGCATTGCACGTTCCAGGGAGAGGCTTGGCACAGCTTTCAGGCTCGCCTCGCGCAGTTTTTGTATCCGTTCTGTCATCAATTCACTCCCAGCAGCTTTATTCCTGACTCGAGGAACACACGGCGTGATTCCGCCAGTTCTTCCTCAGTCTGGACCGGAACGCCATCGTAGCGCGAGGGCTGCCCCAGTCTCGAATACTTGGCTTTTGCCAACGTGTTGAAAGGTAATAATTCCACCGGCAGTTCATGGCCCAGTTTGAGCAGAAAATCCGAAATATCTCGAAGATTCTGCCTGGTATCCGTCACACAGGGTATCAGGGGAACTCGGATAATGATTGGGATACCTGTGTCTGCCAGCCATTGCAAATTCTCAAGGATAGGTTTGTTTGTGACGCCTGTGTGACGAATGTGGGCAGCCTCATCGGTCAATTTAAGGTCGTACAGAAACAGGTCCGACATCGCTGCAAAATGCTCCAGCGTATCTGGCGAGGCAAATCCGCTGGTGTCCAAGGCGGTGTGGTAACCTTTTTGATGGCAAGCATTTAAAAAGGATTCCAGGAGGGGAGGATTTCCCAAGGGTTCTCCGCCGGAAAAGGTAACACCGCCCCCCGATTGCTGGTAGTAAACACTGTCGCGTTCGATAATGGGCATAGTCTGCTGAACAGTCTGGACAGCATCATCGTCCGTAGAATTGTCAGGGATTTCCTGCATGCATTCGGGATTCTGGCACCAATCACAAGTGAGAGGACAGCCTCGGAAGAAAACCGTCGTCCGAATCCCCGGCCCGTCATGGATCGCGAACCGCTTGACATCAAAGATGTGTGCGTTACTGTCCCATACGGTGCGCATTGTACTCCCCCTGAGTTCAGATCAAAATACAAGCTCCCGGCCAGCAGGACCAGCCGGAGAGAGTGGGAGAGGAGGTGACTTCAAAACGAGAAAACCCGGAAGCACGTCGCCCCCGGGTTTCGTTCCCTCGGATGTACACAGCTCAGTTACTGCCCGACGCCTCCTCACTCGTGAGCAAGTCCCATCTCGTCGAGCAGACGGTTCGCTTTTGCGTACTTCTCCGTCAGGAACATGACATACCGTATGTCCACACTGATCGTCCGGTTGATCTCCGGGTCAAATTTCCAGTCCCCAAGCAGCGCCTCAAAATTGCCGTCAAAGGCGAGACCGATCATCTCACCTCGAGCGTTGAGAACCGCACTTCCGCTGTTGCCGCCTGTGATGTCGCAGATGTGAGTGAAGGCGACAGGAATATCTCCCAATTTCGGATCCGCCCAGATTCCGAAGTCTTTCTGCTCTTCCAACTGGCGGAGTTCCTGCGGCATGTTGAACGGCACCTCGCCGGTGTCCTTCTCGATCACACCCTTGAGTGTAGTAAACGGCTCGTACCAGACAGCGTCCCGAGGTGAATAACCCTGCACCACCCCGGTTGTCAGCCTGATCGTTCTTGTCGCATCGGGATAGGGGGCTACACCATCTTTTGCTTCGATCATCTCCATATACTGTCTGCGAAGTTCCTTCACCTCCGCGTGGGTCCGGTCATCTTTATCGTCACGCGCCCGCATCTCCGGGTATAGTGCGATGACGAATTGTACTATCGGATCATCAATCGCTTCGATCTCTTCCGTGTTCATGTCCATCAGCGGCATGGCGAACTGCGGGTCCATCATCTTTGTGCCATCGAGCAGGTAGGAGACAAGCGCTTCCACCGATCCCTTTTCCTCGAGGTACTTGTCAATGGTTTTTATCCGCTGATCCGCAGGTAATTCTACCGCAGTCTGGAGCACATCGGTCAACAGGACTCGTTCAATGGGAACTGAAGTGTTCGAGAAACTGAACCGGAGGAACATCTTCATACGGGCAAACCCGCTTCCCGTCAGTTTCTGGTCACGCTCCTCCTCCGGCTTTTCCATCTCTTTTGCGCGGAGATAAACCGTGTTCGCGAATGTTACAGGACGAGGACCACCGTACCCGAAACTGCCAAGGACTCGGTCACGGTCCAGAGTCTTCAGTTTGTCCTCGTAGTATTTTTCGAAACCGGGAAGCACCTTTCCGTATTTTTTCTTCAGCTTTCGGTCATTGTTGACAAAGTTCTGAAGCGCTTCGTCATAGGCAGTTTTTTCCTCGAGGAATTTGTCGGCATACATCCCGGCAATAACACCTTTGTACTTCTTCATCCCGTTATAAAGATACTTCGTGCGGCCAGCGATTTTGATGTCCATCTGTTGGCTGCCGTCCGCCGTACCCTCGATCAGATCGATCGTTTCCTGAAATTTGTCTATGGAATAGGGATAGTGTATATCCCGGTAATAGCGAACGTCGTAGGAGGTCGTGTATCGATCCGTCTTTCCCGGAAAACCGAGGATGAAGGTGATATCCCCATCGTTCAGGTCGGAAGTTGAAATCTTAAACCACCTCTCCGGTTGATAGGGGACATTCTCCGGGTCATACTCGCGGCCGATCCCGTCCGGGCTGACATAGGCGCGCAGGTATGTGAAATCGCCCGTGTGACGTGGCCATATCCAGTTGTCCACCTCGCCACCGTAATCCCCGATCGATTCCGGTGGGGCGAAGACCAGACGCACATCGCTGAGTTTCTTGTAGACGTAGAGCTGATACAGTCCACCGCTGTACAATTCCGCGACTCTGGCATCAACATCTTCGCCCTTCGCTCTCTCGCTGTCTACGATAGCCTGGATTTTCAAATCGATCATACGATTCCGTTTCAGCGGATCCTTGATCTTTTCACCCGCGGCGAGAACTTCCTCGGTTACATCACGGATCTCCGTCAGAATCTGAGCGATGGCGCTGGGAGCGGGAATCTCCTCCTCAATGGAACTGGCGATGAACCCCTGAGTCAGGTAATCGGTACCCTTCAAGGAGGCTTCCTGAATCGCGCTGAAGGCGACGTGGTGGTTGGTAAGAATGAGTCCCTGAGGTGATACGAAGGCGGCTGAGGAACCGCTCAAATTCACCACCGCGGAGGTCAGACTGAGGCCGGTGGGAGAATAGATCTCCTCGGGAGTGAGTTCGATTCCCTGACCTGCGAGATCAACATCCTTCAACTGAGTGAGAAGCCACATCCCTTCGCCGGCGAACACTGCGGATGCCAGCAGAAATGAGAGTAATGTGGAAATCGCGATGGCGGACCAGCGTGAGTATTTCATGCGAGGCTCCTGTTGGGTGAACAGAACGGGTGTACTGTGGGAGGGGGGATCTCACATAGCACCCAAACCAGCTGAATTATAGGGAGACAATCCACCGTCTAAAAGCAGATAGGTGTACCTAACTCTAGTAATATCAGAGATATCTAGAGTATTTCGTGTTTTTGCAGAGACACCAGCAATTTTTGATGTGCCCCATGCAGGGCGTGCGGATTCTCTTTGGCTGGTGAATACCAGTCAAGGGGCAGATTTCCAAGCGATGCCTCTGGTTTCTTGGCTGTATCACTTGATCTAATCTTGAATCTAAGCTTTAAGTATTTTTCGAGCAATGGTGATTGATTGGCACGGTAGCCGCTCACCTCAAGATGGAAATGAGTGTAGGTATGATGGGCACTACAAGCTATTTCTGCCTTGATTTGACGAGTCCCCAGAAGCTCAAGGAGAAGTCGCTCTAAAGCTTCTGCTTCACTTTCATTATTCTTCACGTCTACCTGCGGAAATTCCCAGAGCCCTGCTAGAAATCCGTTGTCCGGCCGGCGCACAATGAGCAGGCTGTCATCAGACGTTCTGCGGATAAAAAGGGCTATTGACCTGCGGAGTGGCAGCGGTTTCCTTGGAGATTTGGCAGGTATGAAATTGATCCGCTCTGTTTTCAGGGCGATGCAGCCTTTTGCCAGAGGACAGCGTGAGCAATCGGGATTTCTGGGTGTACAGACCGTTGCCCCCAGCTCCATCATTGCCTGGTTGTGATCTCCGGGTGATTCTCTATCCAGCAGCTCTTCCGCCCGTGCCCACAAAGCTTTTTCAGCGGCAGCGGTGTTGATCGGTATTTCCACTCCATCAAATCTGGCGATCACTCGTTTGACATTGCCATCAAGCACCGCAACCGCCTCACCCATAGTCCGTGAAGCTATTGCAGCCGCTGTATATTTCCCGATTCCGGGCAATTCCGACCATTCGGCGGCGGATCGTGGAAATTGTCCACCTCGCAGCATGAGGATGCCTGCCGCCTTGTGCAGGTTGTGTGCGCGGCGATAATATCCAAGACCCTCCCATACTTTCAGGACTCTGTCGATCTTTGCCGACGCCAGCGAGGTTACGGAGGGGAAGGAGTCGAGGAATCTTCTGTAATAGTCAATAACCGTTTCCACCCGGGTCTGTTGCAGCATCACCTCGCTGACCCATATGGGGTAGGGTTCGCGGGTTTTGCGCCAGGGAAGCTCGCGGGCGTTCTCCAGGTACCACGAGAGGGGCGCTAATTGCATTATTTTGGTCTCTTCAGGGATCACTTTTTGTTGTTCCATGTACTATAATACAAGACAAGTTCCTTCCTCCGGGGAACAAATATCTCACTCGCAGAGCAGCAATGATTCTGAAATGTAAGATGCGATGAGGAGCAGTAACTCTCGGGTGTATCGACATGCTTGCAGGAATAGGGGACTGGTGTCATGCGGATTGTCCAAATTGAGAAAGTAAAACCCGGAGATGTACTTGGTAAATCCTTGTATAATAAGAACTATGAACTTGTTGTCTCCGCAGGTTTCAAGCTCACCGAGGAGATGATTTCCACCCTCAAGCGCAGAGAATACAACTATATCTACATCATGGATGAGCTGACCAAAGGCATTATGCCTGAAGAGGTTGTCAGCGAAACCATTCGCATCATGACGAACAGACAACTTGCCGAGACCTTTGAAAGCATCAAGAACAACCTCGCCTTCGAGACCTTTGCCCCCGAAGAGATCAAAAAGCGGATGGACGAGGGGTGTTGCGAGATGCCTTCGATCCGCATGGCGAGCGTCCGGAAAGCCGCGACTCATCTTGTTGACGAGATTTTGCAGAACGGACGTGAGATTTTTGCATCTCTACCCATTGATGACAGTGCAGCGGTCGACTTGCAGCACAGTCTGGATGTGACCATCCTCTCGGTGCTGATAGGGCAGAAGTTCTCTTTCACCGAAGAGGAGATGAAACAGCTTGGGACAGCAGCGCTCCTCCATGATGTCGGCAAACTCGTTTTTCCAACGCTTCGAGATAAACCCCCGGCGGAATTGTCAAGAGAGGAACGGATGATCCTCCGCGAGCATCCTGTTTACTCGATGATGATTATACGAGGCGGGGATCCGAATTCCTTTATCGAACCTGTCGTTGTCCAGCAACACCATGAATACCACGATGGCTCGGGTTATCCAAACCGGTTGAAAGGCGAGCCGTTTCCCCCCACCAAAGCCTTCAAGAGGGGTCGGCAGACCATGCATCGGTATGCAGAAATCCTATCCGCTGCAAACATGTACGACAACCTCCTTCGAGGTAATAACGATGGTGTGAAACGGTCCCCTGCGGAGGCGATAACCTGGATGGTCACGAAAATGAAGGAGAAGTTCAATCCTCACATTCTCCGGATCATGCCACAGTTGATTCAGTGTTATCCGACAGGCGCTCTGGTAAGGATTGATAAAACCACTTCGGGGTCCTATGAAGGGTGGTATGGCATCGTTGCGAGATCCAACGATGAGGATCAGTCAAAGCCCCTCATTTTGCTCACTCACGATCCCAATTACAAAGAATCGACACCCACGCAGATCGACTTGAGCTCCGAAAAAGAGGTCGTTCTGGATCTTGTGCTCTGATTTTCAGGGCATGATATGCAGTTACAGGTTCTTCGGATATTTGAGAGTTGCGGATTGATAGACATGTGACCTATGTTCCAAACCATCGGGTTTAGCAACTGTCGCTACGCGATGGGGGGGCCCGATCCTGAAACCGGATGCCTGTTCGATTTCAGTAGATGACCACGAGGAGGGATCGAGTTTATGGCCGACCAAAGCACGGCAACCGCCGTTAAGCGGCCCCACCCCAAGGGACTGCCTGTTTTATTCAGCACGGAAATGTGGGAGCGGTTCAGCTTTTACACGATGCGAGCTATTTTCGCGCTCTACATGATCACACCCAAATCGGCGGGTGGACTGGGCTTTTCGGGTGAATTGACGGCGACCATATACGGTTTATACGTTGGTCTTGTATACTTTACACCCTTCCTCGGTGGAATCATCGCCGACCGCTACCTCGGCATCCGGAAATCGATCACAGTCGGCGGTATCTTTTTTATCATAGGTCACCTGTTGCTGGCGGTTCCACCGGTGCCGTTCTTCTTTGCGGGACTGCTATTCCTCATTATGGGCAACGGGATGTTCAAGCCGAATATCTCGACCATGCTTGGCAACCTCTATCGCGAGGTGCCGGAACGCCGAGATGATGGCTACAACATCTTTTATATGGGAATTAACCTCGGTGCTTTCCTGAGCCCGCTCGTGGCTGGTTTCATGCGCAACAGCTATGGATGGCACTACGGTTTCGGCACAGCCGCCATCGGCATGGTTATCTCAATGATTATCTTCTGGTCGCTTCAAAAGAAAGTCCGTGCCGGAGATGTTGAACCCCTGTATAAACGCAAGAGAGCTGTTGATTATCAGTCGAATCTTGATGCCGAAGTGAATCCGGTTAAGGATCGTGAGCGGACAACTGCACTGATCATCATCTTCGTCATCGTTGTTTTCTTCTGGATGGCGTTTGAACAGCAGGGCCTGACCCTCACCTTCTGGGCGCAGAGTGCGACAAATACTGCGATCGCGCCGGAGATGTTCCAGTCGATTAATCCGATGTACATCCTGTTGCTCACCTTCCCGCTGGTCAGTTTCTGGGGTCTGCTTCGCCGCTATAGCAAAGAGCCGACGACCGCTTCAAAAATGTTCATAGGCATGTTGCTCTCGGTCACTGCATTCGTGGTCATGGGATTTGCGGGGCTTTCAGGAGGCAACACCGGCCATGTGAGTGTCTGGTGGTTGTTGGGTGCCTATGCACTACTGACCCTGGGCGAGTTATGTCTATCGCCGATGGGTCTCTCGTTGGTGAGCAAGCTCGCTCCCAAACGGCGCCTCGGAATGATGATGGGTGGCTGGTTTGTGGCCTCTGGTGTGGGTGGTTACCTCTCTGGAACGATTGGTATCCTCTGGACCCGGATGCAGCACAGCGGTTTCTTTTTCGTCATTGCTGCGATCCTCGCTGTCATCGCCATGGTGCTCGCAACGCAGCTAAAACGCCTGAACCCGATCATTCATGATGCAGAGCAGGAGGCTGCCAACGAGGCAGCTTGACAGACGGCTGAAAATTCCGGGAGTGTGCGATGAAAGGCAATATTGGTGTCATCCTGATTCTTGTTCTTACCGTAGTCCTGCTTTACGTGGTCGGATTCTTCAGCGTCAATGATCAGGTGACCGAGGTTCTCGATGTCAACACGTTTCAACTGAGCAGGGGACGCGTTGTTCATCTGATCGGTATTGCGTCTTCGGCGGTGGAGGTCCAGCAGGAAGTCTCGGCTGAAGATGAGATCGATTCACTCGATTCCGATTCTCTGACTTTGTCGGAGCCGGTCTACATGCTTGATACCTTGGCAATAGACATGATTCGCCGGCAGGTTGGGGGGATGGATGTCGTGCTGGAGTACAGCAACGCCTTCCAGCCTGACACAGCATCGCCGGATCTGCATGCCTATATGCGCCTGCAGGATGGAACGGATGTCGGCGCCATGATCCTGAGCAAGGGGCTGGCAAAGGTGAATACGATTCATACGCACCCCCGCGAGGTGGAATACGCCTCCTACCAGGCGGAAGCGAAGCTGGCGCGTCTCGGCATCTGGGCGTCTGAAGTGGACACCGCTGCAGTGCAGGAAATCATTCCTGAGCTCGAGGCTGAAACCGCCGAATAAGCTGTATGAAAGCTGAACGCAACAACGCCCCTCTCCGGATTGGAAAGGGGCGTTTTCTATGCGAGAATCTTTACATCTAGAACAGGTGGATTCCCATGCCCACGCCGACCCGCCAGATCGTGTGGTCGATGGTTTCTGTATAAACATATCCCCATTCATCAACCGTCTCATATTCAGTATTCATCCAGCCATATTCGCCGAAACCGTGCAGACTGATTCGTTTTCCACGGTAACCAATTCCAAAGGTCAAGCCGGAGCGGGTGATAGGCGACATGGTCTCGTACAAACTCGCGTCCGCTATGACATCCTCCATGAAATACCCGAACTGAATCGCTCCGAGTTGCAGACCGAGTCGAAGTGCCTGCCCGTCCTCGAATTTATAGTCGTTATACTCATCAAAAGAACCGTCAAACTCAAGCATTGACCAGTAACGGGTCTGGTATTCGGCAAGTAGCTCGACCATCTGGTCATCAGTCGTCAGGGAGAAGCTGAATCCGACAGTTCCCGGCATGGTGATCGTACCGTCGTTCATGTACAGCGTCCCACCATCAGATTCCAATTTGATATCGGTGTATTCGATGTCATAGGCGGGCCTGATCATCACGCCGAATTTCAGGTTTTCGTTCGGTTTGAGCACACCACTCAAAATGGCGACATCGAATGTCGGTGTTGCGTAGATGTTGTCGCTCGATTCGCTGGAACTGTTATCGGATTCATAGACATAGGTGTTCTCCATGGACACTTCGCTCGTTGCGCATGTTGCTACAGTAACCCCAGCGAAGAGCATGTCGAACAAGTCCACTGCCACCGATGGTCCAGCAGCTTGGAGGGTTCCATTGTACTTGTAGGTATCGGTAGATGTGCCATCCTCGTCCGTTCCCTCGTACTCGTAATCCCACCCTTGGCGGTGCATCGTCCAGATGCCGACTCCAACAGCGAAACTGATGGGGATCGGTTTGATACGAAGCGGAAGCGCCGCTGTAACGTATTCTGGTACGAATGCACCGGTGTACGATTGATTGAGGTCTTCGTAGTAATGACTTAGTTGCGGATTATCGATGCTTCCGAACCTGGAGGATCCGCCGAAGGATACATTCAGGTCGTGAGTGTTAGCCATCCAGGCCGGATTTGCGAACATGGCGTTGCCGTCGAGTCCTCCGAAAATCTCTGCATGTCCGAGAGCAGATGATCGCGCGTCACTCACTACTGGCTCAGCCATCTGCCAGGAAATAAAATCCTGACCATAAGCTGAAACGGCCAGCACCAGCAGCAAAATTACAGCAATCCAGTTCTTCATGGGTTTGCGTTCCTCCACGTTATCAAAATGTGGTTCCTGTTGTGCTAAAGTAGTGAACCTGAATTTTCGTTTCAATCGAAGTGGACGGATATTGGTTTGTGTTTTTCGAAACAAGAGACCCTCTTCTGGAGGTGATACTCGCATAAGAGCTTGCTCAAAGACGCTTTCAAGTGCGAACTTTGCCGGAACCTGGTGCTTTTGCCCGGGTTGGTTGAGAACACTATTCCACGAAGGAGCCTTAGCATGAGGAACACAGGGGCAATCGTTCTGTTGGCGGCGCTTCTGCTGGTCATTGCACCCCAAAGCTGGGCCCAGCAAGGGCATAGCGGGATGGAAGAGGGGACGCAGATGGACCATCAGACAATGACTGAGTCCGAGTCCGATTCCAGCGCTGAGCATGATGGCGAAGCCGCCATGACGGAACATGGTGAAACGGATGGTCATGGTGGCGGTCAGGTTGCCAGTCACGGAGGACTGGGTGAAAAACTCCCCCTCTGGTCTGCCATTCCCTTCGTAGGCATCCTTCTCTCAATCGCACTATTTCCGTTGCTCGCACCCTCTTTCTGGCACCATCATTTTCCGAAGATATCGGCATTGTGGGCCGCTCTTTTCGCAATTCCTTTCCTAATCGCCTACAGGGGGGAGGCGTTCCACGAGATTCTGCATATCTACCTGGCGGACTATATCCCCTTCATTATTTTACTCTGGGGGCTTTACACAGCCTCCGGTGGAATCCTGATTCGGGGCAAGCTTGTCGGTACGCCCAAGGTCAACCTGCTGCTCCTGCTGATCGGAACGATCCTCGCGAGCTGGATGGGGACGACGGGTGCGGCGATGGTACTGATCAGACCGCTTCTCCGTGCGAACAAAGATCGCAAGAACGTCATGCACACAGTGATCTTCTTCATCTTTCTCGTCGCGAACATCGGTGGAAGTTTGACGCCTCTCGGCGATCCACCGCTGTTCCTCGGTTTTTTGCACGGGGTGCCGTTCTTCTGGACGTTCCACCTCTTCCCGCATTTCCTGATGGCGGCCGGATTGTTGCTGGCGATCTATTTCGTACTCGATACGATCCTCTATCGCAAGGAGAAGGCGGGACATCCGGAGCTTTCGGTTGAAAAAGTGAACATCGAAATCCTCGGCCTTCACAACCTGATTTTCCTCGGTGGTATCATCGCAGCGGTTCTCTTCAGCGGATCGGTCGATCTCGGTTCGGCCAACATACTCGGAGTCCACGAGTCCTGGGCCAACCTGATCAAGGATGCCTGGATTGTCTTCATGGTTTACCTTTCGCTCAAGACCACGTCGAAAGACCTGCGCAAGGAGAATGGGTTTACCTGGTTCCCGATTCTGGAGGTCGCCTATCTCTTTGCGGGTATCTTCATGACGATCATCCCTGCGCTTGCGATGTTGCGCGCGGGGACCGCAGGCCACCTCGCCAGCTTGGTGAACTTCGTGCGCGAACCGATCCATTATTTCTGGATCACCGGTGCACTTTCTTCATTTCTGGACAACGCTCCCACCTACCTGACCTTCTACAACCTTTCTCAGGGCAGGTTCGGGATTGATGATGCGACTGTAAACATGATGCTGACAGGGCAACTGGCACCCGCTTACCTCGGTGCATTCGTCAAAGACCTGATGGCGATTAGTGCAGGAGCCGTTTTCTTTGGCGCAATGACCTACATTGGCAATGCTCCGAACTTCATGGTCCGTTCGATTGCGGAAGAAAACCATGTAAAGATGCCGAGCTTCTTTGGTTACATGGCATGGTCACTGGGTATTCTGATTCCTGTGTTCGCGTTGGTGACTTTGGTCTTCTTCATCTGATTTAATCGAGAAAAGGGAGAGCTACATGTTTACTCATATCCTGTTTCCAACAGATCATTCGGAGATGGCCAGGGACGCTTTTCCCAAGGCTATCGATCTGGCTCGCAAGTATGGTGGCAAGATCACGCTGCTGAACGTTCATGAAGAATTTCTCAATGAAGAGGAGCGCGAGGTCCTGCGGGTGAGTGCGGATCACTACAAGGACAAGATGAAAGAGAAAGCGATTACCAGCCGATCGAAGATGGAGGAGCTGGTCAATTCCGCTGGCGCCGAAGACATCTGCGAGGTGGTCCTTCGCGAAGGGGCTCCGAAGACGGAAATCCTTTCCACAGCAGAGGAGTTGGGGTGTGACACGATTGTCATGTCCTCCAATGGCCGTAGCAACTTGAAACAGGTGCTCCTCGGCTCAGTAGCGGAATATGTGGTCAGAATGGCGAAAATACCCGTTCTGGTCATCAAATAGGGGACGGGTGGTTCGTGGAGCGGCTGTCCTTGAGCCTGCTTGACACCTGCACAGACTCCGGTTATATTCTCGGCGCCTCACGGAAAGGCTGAGTACTTTCGGTGCTTTCCGGGAGGCGTCCGGTTCTTTAAGGGGCTGTAGCTCAGTTGGGAGAGCGCCTGAATGGCATTCAGGAGGTCAGCGGTTCGATCCCGCTCAGCTCCACGCAGGTAAGCATTTAGATGTACTTTGACAAGCGGTTTGTGGGAGAGGTTACGGGTAGTTGGGGGCGCGGTAATCCCCGGATTTGACTCCCTTCGGATTTTCCGGAGACGCGAGTCGAAATACTTGTAAACCTTGCGTAAGCGCCTTCGAGCGTCTACCTTTTTTCCCCGGCGTAAGTCGCCGATAATATGCGAGAGTAGCTCAGTTGGTAGAGCTCCACGTTGCCAACGTGGTTGTCGCGGGTTCGAGTCCCGTCTCTCGCTCGAAAACCCGTCTGCCGCACCTTTTTGGGGCCGTTGGCTGGCGGGTATTTTTCCGGTCGCACCGGATCGGAAAAAGGGGTGCCGTTTTGTTACGGTCCGGGCGGCGTAGCCAAGTGGCTAAGGCGGAGGTCTGCAAAACCTCTATTCGCCGGTTCGAATCCGGCCGCCGCCTCCAGGTTATGGCGTGGATCACCCGCCACCGGAAGGTTAAGCGGCTGGAGTTCCACTTCGAAGATATTATGCCGGGGTGGTGGAATTGGTAGACACAGCGGACTTAAAATCCGCTGGAGCTTGGCTCCGTGCCGGTTCAAGTCCGGCCCTCGGCACGAAGATGGGGGGCAAGGACTTATTGCGCGCTTACAGACCCCGAACCGCAAACAGCAAAATGCGTTGGGCGCTTAGCTCAGTTGGTTAGAGCGCTGTCTTGACATGGCAGAGGTCACTGGTTCGATTCCAGTAGCGCCCACCCGGTCTATTCCGGTTCGTAAGTTCACATTGGTTAACAGGAGATCCACTCATCGCGTACGGAAAATTCGCGGATCGCAAAACTCCAGCACCGCCGCAACACAACATCAACGAACTAATCCGGGTTCCCGAGGTCCGATTGGTCGATGAAAATGGGGAACAGGTTGGCATCGTGCCAACTCCTGATGCGTTACGGAGAGCTGAGCAGGCTGAGTTGGATCTGGTGGAAGTTGCGCCGTTGGCAAAACCACCCGTTTGCCGCATTATGGATTACGGAAAATTCCGCTATGAACTTCAAAAGCGGGAAAAGAGCAGCAAGAAGAAGGGGCATCAGACACAGATCAAGAAAATCCGTGTCTCCCCGAAGATCGAAGATCATGATTTTAATGTGAAACTTCGGTCGATCCGGTCCTTTATTGAAGCGGGTGATAAAGTAAAGATCACCCTGATGTTCAAAGGCCGGATGATCACTCACAAGGAGCTTGGCCGCGAGGTGATGGATAAGTTTGTTGCCGAATCCGCGGACGTTGCAAAACTTGAGGGTGACATTATGATGGAAGGCCATCGCAACATGGTGATGACCTTGATGAAGAAGTAACATGCGCATCAGCGCCAGATTGCAGGATAGGTGATACAATGCCGAAGATGAAATCGAAACGCAGCGCCTCGAAACGATTCTCACGGACCGGATCGGGGAAAATTCGCCGCAGCCATAGTCACAAGTCGCACATCTTGACGAAAAAGTCCCGCGGCCGCAAGCGTAAACTTGCCAAGCAGGGGTTGGTGGCGGCTGTTGATATGCGCCGTGTTGCTCAGATGATTCAGGACTAAGGAGTTGTAGGATGCCTCGCGCTACAAACAACCCAGCGTCGAAACAACGTCGCAAGAAAATTTTGAACCGCGCCAAGGGATTCTTCGGCCGTGGAAAGAGCACCATTCGCGCAGCGACTCGTCTCACCGAGCGTGCCGATCGGTATGCCGGCGTACATCGCCGCCTTTTCCGCCGTGATATCAGATCCCTCTGGATTATGCGGATCAACGCCGCGGTTCGCGAGCATGGCCTCAGCTACAGCCAGTTCATGAACCTCGCCAAGCAGAAGAACCTCGGCCTCGACCGCAAAGCACTCGCCGAAATCGCCTACAGCGATCCGGAAGGCTTCGCGTCGATCGTGAAGCAGGTGCAGGCCTGATCTGTTTTCACAATCAAATGTGATTCTTCAAGGGACCCTCGCGATCCCTTTTTTGTTGGTTCTACTCATATTTTTCTGCCTGTCATTGCCAGGACACGATAGTGTCCGTGGCAATCTCCCTTGAAGACCCTCTCCCCGGGGGATCACCACGCCCGCCTGCGGCGAGCTGGTGATGACATTGGGCCTCATCTACATGTCATTGCGAGGAACGTAGTTGTAGGCCGGGTTCTCCGAACCCGGCGATTTACTAAAAAAAGAAACCCGACTTGGCAAACAAGTCGGGCCACACTATCCATGCTTCTTGGTGAACGTTACTCTTTCTATCGCGGCGTCGCGAAGCTCTGACACCGCACATGGCTCCAGCGACTTCGCTGGTCATTCATCCATCATCTCCAACTCATCGCCAGCATCCGCCTTCACCTCTTCAGGCACGCGGTAGGTGAGGGAGGAGCTTTCAGAACCGATCAGCGCCCAGTTCCAGCCCATGTCCATCAGCACTTCGCCGACAGCCGCGCCGAGTTCACGGGTTCCGCCATCGAGTGTAACCTGTAGCGACGCTTTGCCATTCGTCAATGAGCGGCGGTTGACCATCTTCACCGAGCCGGCGTTCAATAGCGCATCCTCAAAGCTCTGCAGGTCGTTCCCGTTAATGTTCTCAATGACGAGCACGATTGAGGCGCCCGCAGTCGTGCCGGTGCGTGACCAGTCCGCGAGGACCGCATCCACTGCATCACCCGCGGCGAGTTTTCCTGCTGCCCGAGCGGCCTTGTTCAGCGCGTCCTTGGAATCTTTGTCCGACTGGAGCGATGAACCATTCGCCACCGCGACAACGCGGTAGGAACCGGTGTGAACGACGCTCAGGTCAACCCTGCCTTCAGCTTTTTTAAATGTCCGCCCAGCCTGCTTCTCGTCCGCTGTCACGGTGAAATAGACCACATATTCCGCGCCGAGTCCCGCGCCCCAGATAGAGAGGTCTTTTAATGCGGAGGGGCTGAGCATGCCGGTCTGAACGTTGTAGGCGGGAGCCTGAATCACCTGGAACTGCCGTTCCGCAAGGTATTCCTCGATCCCCATCCGTGCCTGCCTCACCGCAGGATCGCCCGGCTTCACCTTCACCGCGTCGGGGGAGGGGTCCGGCACAACGATGAACCGGGGATTACCCTGCCGTGCGCTGAGCACGGCGATGGCGTTTACATCATTCCGAATCGAGGAGGTCTCGACCACAGCACGAATGCGCACACGGTATCCAGCGGCATCTGCGCCTTCGGACATCACCTGATAGGTCGTGACATAGCCCTGGCTGCTGGTCAGAATCCTGTCCGAGACCAGGGAATAGTTCGCCACGAGAGTCTGGCTGTCGACAACCTGGCCGACAACAGTCGCCACGGCGTTACGCTGTGCATCAAGGATCGCGGCTTCACGGTCGTTGCCAACACCGTCTACGACAATCTCCGTTGCGGCGACTGCGCTCGATGCAGCGATAAGCAGCATGGCAATGGTGGAGAAAAACAGAGTCTTCTTTATGCTGGGCATGGTATGCCCTCCTTCCACTTCACGTCGGTTTTCAAAACTTCGTTCAGTCAAGGTGTTCTTCCAACTCAATTACATCTTCCGGTAAAACCGAATCGTATTGCTGATCATTACCGGGTCTTCCGAAAGCGGGACGTCATGCGCCATCAGCACATCGTACAGCTCGTACATCAGGTCCTCTGCGCTGCCTTCGTACCAGACCATGTATTCCGAGACGTTTCCGGCGGCTTTCAGACGTTTCTGGTCGCTGGCAATCACCTGCAGCGCCTCACGAACCCAACGGATGTCGCCAAAGCTGAAATCGGTAAAGACGAGCTTGATCGGGCGGCCGTTCTTCGTGTAGTCGCGCCAGAAGCTGGTCAGACGGTCCATCACACGGGTCATCGCCTGGTTCATCGCCTGATCGATCCCGGCCCCAACCGATGCGCCGTCGGAGGAGAGGGCGAGCGGTTCGCTCATGCCCTGTCCGCTGCCGATGAACTCACCGGTCATGACTGTGTAAGCGCCAACCGTCAACACAACCTTCTTCGTGGTGTTGCCGCGATAGTCGCCGGTTTCGATACGCGCGGTGATCTTGATGAAAATATCCGCAGGCGTATTGCGGGCGATCTGCAGAGCTGGATCCTCTTCACCCTCCTGACCTGCGCTCCCCTTGATCATCGCCAGCATCTCTTCATCGCCTTACAAAGCCGCTACCTCATCCTGACCAACAGTCGGGATGTTCTGGTCATCGAAGAAGATACGGACGCGGGTGTAGAAGAGGTCCTTGTACTTCAGCGCTTCCGCATCGGAGTTCGCGATATCGAGGTAGGGCATGATCGAGAACCTGTCAAGCTCCTTACGTACAGCTTCGGCTGATGCGAGGATCTCTTTTGCGATCAGTTTCTGGGTCACGAGGTCGCGGTTGATCGTCACATTGAGCGTCACCGTCGTCTGGTAGATCGGTTTGTCGTAGTTCTCTTTCTTGACGTAGTTCGCGTTCAGGACGAACTCGTTCGACTCTTTGAGAAACTCGTCTTTGATCTTCTCAAACGCGGCTTTCTCTTCAGCAGAGCGGAGCATGTCGTTGATGAGAAGCAGAACCGCTTTCTGTCTTGCATCTTCAAAGGCGATGCCTTCTCGCTTCTTCTTGTTCTTTTCGCCTTCAGCCATCCCCTGGGCCGTAATCTGGACAGTCTTCTCGTCCAGCACTTTGATATCCTGTGCCTTGAGCACGGAAGGAATCAAAAGCAATCCCATCAGGGTGACCACAAGCATGGTCCGCATCGTATTCACTGTTTTCCTCCAAAGTGTATCTTTGCCAACTCTTGACCGAACGGCCCGACGTGGTTCATTGGCCGTGTCGGTAACGTAAGGGGACCTCTGGGCGGATGAGAAACCGTTCCGTTTCCCTCGCGGAGGTTTACGCTCAGGTGCCTCCCTGTTCCCGCCCTGCCACAGTGTGGGTGATTTCATACTGTAACGGGGGTCTCAAGGTTCCCCTAAACGACGCTATTTCAAGGAATTCGGCGTGTCAATTGCCGACTCAGGGTACAGTACTGCAAACCCTTTGCCAGAATTACGCTCGGGGTATTGGGGGAGTTCCCTTTCCTGTTTACTTTCCCAGTATTCAGGCGAGGTGAGGGAAATGGAAGAGAATCGCAGTAGAAGGCAGGTTCCAGGTCGCCGAGACCCCTTTGTGAACGATCATGCCCGCAGGCGTGCAGTGATTAACCAGGCTGCTGAAAAGCTCCATCGCGAACGGATCAGCGAATGGGACCGGCCCAGTGAAGCCGAGCGGGCGATGAAGCTCCACCGTCAGCGATACACCTTCCTGATGTTCCTCTTTCTCGGACTGGCTGTAGCCGTCTATACTGGCACCAATCTGATGAGCCCAAAATTACGTGTGACCTTGAGCGAAGGTGAGGGCATCGTCGTGGTGGATGGGCAGGAACGAGGCAGGACCGGAACAACCCTTCGAAATGTTAAACCGGGAGAGCGGCATGTCACCGTGATCCCGGATGATCCGCGCCTGATCCTCACCGAACAGGAGCAGGTGGTTGAGGTGGAATGGTCCATCGCCCCTGCGGATCTCCATTTCTACGTCATCCATGCCCAACAACCACCCACAGAGAATGGAGGCGCTGTGGAGGAGTAAAAACAGTAGTGCCGGGCGTGTAACTTTGGAATTTGCGCCGGTGGCGGTGCAGAGACTCTCAAATGACCGTAACACTTTGATAAATAGCGAAATTAGGAGTAATTAACACACCTCGTACCTCTTTATCCAAACCTTTCAGCTCCGCTATCTTGCCTCTGTTGACAGAAGTGAGGGTGCAGACAAAGGGAGTGGATAGTGCCTCACGTCGTACTCGTTCTTAATCCCGGTGCGACCTCCACAAAGGTTGCCATTTTCCACGATGATCAGGAAGTCTGGCGTGAATCCATCCGCCATGATCCCGACAAACTGAACGGTTTTGGCAGCATCGCTGGACAACTCGACTACCGTTTTAAGCTACTCAAAGAGGTGCTTCCGCAAGAGCATCTGGATGGACTCGAAATCGTCGTTGGACGCGGCGGATTGCTCCGTCCCATCGAAGGCGGAATCTACAGTGTCGACCCCTTCATGCTGCGGGATGTCCGGGAGGCGCGAAATGGTGAGCATGCCAGCAATCTCGGCCCTCTGCTGGCAGATCGATTCGCCTCGGAACGGGGTATTCAGGCTGTGATCGTCGATCCAGTGACCACGGATGAATTCACGCCCATCGCAAGGGTTTCCGGTGTTCCCGGCATCGAGCGCAAATGCCGCAGCCACGCGCTCAACATCAAGGCTGTGGCTCACCGCACCGCAAAAAAACTGAACCTATCCTTCCAATCGACCCGTTTTGTCGTCGCTCACCTCGGTGGAGGAATTTCCATAGCGGCGTTGAACTGTGGCCGGATCGTAGATGTCAACGACGGCCTGCTGGGGATGGGTCCCTTTAGTCCAGAACGCGCCGGAGCCCTGCCGCTTCAGGGTGTGATCGATTTCGTGCGCGACAAAGGCGTTGAGGAGACCATTCGAATTTTCAGCCGTCAGTCCGGATTTATGGGCTATTTCGGGACATCCAGCCTCGAAGAAGTCGAGAAACGGATTGATTCGGGCAATGCTGAAGCGAAACTGGTCTACGATGCGATGATCTACCAGATCACAAAGGAGATCGGCGCGATGGCAGGTGCGCTGGGAATGAAGCCGCACGCCGTGATCCTGACAGGCGGCCTTGCCAATTCTGAGCGTCTGGTCGAGGACATTACCCAGTGTGTTGAGATGTTTGCCCCGGTGTTCACCCTGCCGGGCGAGGAGGAGATGTTGGCCTTGGCGGAGGGGGGACTCCGCGTTTTGAATGGTGAAGAAACCGCTAAGCCTTATGGAGAGGCCTGATGAGTGTTAAAGAGACGAACAAGGTTCTGCAGTTCGGCAACGAGGCGATTGCCCACGGTGCACGTGAGGCGGGTTGTTACTTCGCCGTTGCTTATCCGGGAACTCCCTCTACGGAAATCCTCGAGGTGTTCAGCACCTTGCCCGGGATTTTTGCCAAGTGGTCGCCCAACGAAAAGGTGGCCCTCGAGGTGGGAATCGGCGCGAGCTTGACCGGATCGCGGACACTGGTGACGATGAAGCATGTCGGTGTCAACGTCGCCATGGACCCGCTGATGACTTTCACCTACACGGGTGTTCGCGGAGGTTTCGTCCTCGTCAGCGCGGATGATCCCGAGTTGCACAGTTCGCAGAACGAGCAGGACAACCGGATGCTGGGCAAGTTCGCCAAGATGCCGGTCTTTGACCCCAGCGACAGCCAGGATGCGCACGACTTCGCCAAACTCGCTTTTGAAGTGTCCGAGCGGTTCAATACCCCGGTGATGCTGCGGGAGACGACTCGCATCGCTCACGCGAAAGGATTGGTGGAACTTGGTGAATGGGCGGAGCCTGTGCGTGGCGAAAATTTCGTTCGCGAGATAAATCGCTTCGTTATGATGCCGGCTTTCGCCAAGCCGCGCCACACCTTCGCGGAGAACCGCACACTCGAACTGAAAAAGTTTTCCAACGAGTGGGAGGGGAACCGGCTCGAACTGAATGATAAAAAAGTGGGCATCATCACCAGTGGCGTCGCCTATAACTATATCCGCGAGTTAATGCCGGACGCCAGCTATCTCAAAGTCGGCATGCCCTGGCCATTCCCGGATGAAAAAGCGCGCAAGCTGGCCGAGCACTGCGACCGGGTTCTCGTTGTGGAAGAACTCGAACCTTTCCTCGAGGAGGAGGCGAAGATCGCCGGGATCGCGGTGGAGGGAAAGGCCTACTTCCCACGCGAAGGCGAGCTGAACCTCGATAAAGTCGCGATGGGACTACACAAAGCCGGACTTCTGGACAACGCACCTCAGCCGATCACCGGCGCTCCTGTGATTGCACGACCTCCTGTTCTTTGCGCCGGATGTCCTCACCGTGGCATCTACATGGCGTTGAAAAAGGTCAATGCGGATGTCTACGGCGACATCGGCTGCTACACCCTCGCCGCACTCCCGCCGCTTGAAACCCTGCACACCTGCTTCTGCATGGGCGCATCCATTGGCAATGCCATCGGGGCGAAACTGAACGAGCAGAATCCACAGCACCCGCAAGTTGCGGTGATCGGGGACGGCACCTTTTTCCACAGCGGCATGACCGGCCTGCTCGATGCGGTGACCAGCGATGTCAACATCACGATTGTCATCGTTGACAACGACATCACCGCAATGACGGGTGGACAGGAGAACGCCGGCACCGGGCACGACCTGATGGGCAATACTGTGCCGACCGTCCAGATTGAGGATGTCTGCACCGCGATGGGGATCAAACACCTCACGGTGGCCGATACCTACAACTACGACAAGACCGTCGAGCAGCTGAAAGCCGCAATCGAATTCGATGGGCCGAGCGTAATCATCGCCCGGAAGCCCTGCGCGCTCTTCCCGAAGAAAAAGAAAATCGATCCATATGTAGTTCTCAATGATGTTTGCAACGGCTGCGGCGCCTGTTTCAGGATCGGCTGCCCGGCGATCAGCAATTCCGGGAAGACGACGGAGAAGGGTTTGACGATAGCGATGATTGACCCGGATGCCTGCACCGGCTGCACACTCTGCCAGCAGGTCTGTCCGGTCGATGCGATTGTGCCAATGACGCGAGAGGAGGTGACGGCATGAAAGACGGAATGACGAACGTCCTCGTGGTTGGCGTCGGTGGGCAGGGAGTGATCCTCGCCTCGAACATCCTCTGCGAAGTTGCGGTTCGAGCAGGAATGGATGTGAAGAAATCGGAGATCCACGGGATGAGCCAGCGTGGCGGAGTTGTGTCCAGCCATGTCCGCTTCGGAGAGAAGGTACTGAGTCCGTTGATTGCGGCGGGGCAGACGGATGTGATCCTCGGTTTTGAGGCGGCGGAAGCCCTTCGTTTTGCGCATGAAATTCGTGAGGGTGGTACGCTGCTCGCCTCGACTCAGACCATTCATCCTCCGAAGGGACCTGAGCGGAAGGATTCGGTGAAATACCCTGCCAATCCGCTTGAGGATGCCAAGGGCGTTTGCAGAGGCCGTGTGGTTCCCATCGAGACCCAGAAAATCGCGTTGGAACTCGGCAACCCGAAGGTGACGAATACGATCCTTCTCGGTGCGCTTTCAACCAGCCTCGATATCGACCTCGAGGTATGGCGTGAGACGATCAAGGCAATGGTTCCGCCGAAGACGATCGAGCTGAACCTTCAGGCCTTCGACCGTGGAAGGAAAGCTGTTGAGGATGCAGGGTAGTATTGCGAGGAAGTACAAGCCGAAGTAGTTATAGTAGCCCGGACAGCTCGACGTCCGGGTTTCTATTTTGCAGGAAGTCCGGCGACACATGGAGCGTTAAGCTAAGGTGCGCTGACGATCAAAGAGTGTCATTGCGAGGACGCCGAAGGCGGACGAACCGCAGCGTCGAAGACGCCAGCTCGAGCGCATGAAGTGCGCTCAACATAGCAATCTCGTAGTTTGCTAACCCTATTGGTCTTCCCATCCGGGTTTCTCTCTCATTTGAAAAGAGCCATGTGAAACCCGGGGCAGAGCCCCGGGCCACCCACCCTTGGGCTGATAAAAAAGGTGACTGTCACCAAGAGGTTTCTTCTTAAGAGTGACGGTCACCTTTTTCTGATCAATACGTGTTATTGTTCGGCTGCCCTGGGCGTGCTTGACCGGGCAATCCAGAAACCTGATTTTAATAGACTGTATCATCCGAAAGAGTTGTACCATTCACCCATCAATATGCCACCTCGCACCCCGAAAGAGCGTGGAGCACTCTTGCATTTCAGCCTCTTCCCGCACACTTTGCATGGAGATATGCACACCATTGAAGGAGTTCCAAGCGATGCCGAAGTTCACGGTTCGGAACATGACGATGCACTACGAAGAGGCGGGCGAGGGTCCGTTGATGCTGATCCTGCACGGCAACACCTCCTCCTCAGCCATGCACAAGCGTGAAATCGAGCTTTTCAGCCAACACTTCCACGTAGTCGCACCGGACTATATCGGAGTCGGAAAATCGGACCATCTCGAGACTTGGCCCGATAACTGGTGGGAACAGAACACGGAGGATGTTGCCGGGCTTATCCGGTCCCTGGATGCAGGACCTGCGGTTCTGGTCGGCTCCAGTGGTGGCGGTATCGTCTCGCTTGGGTTGACCATACTCTACCCGGAACTGGTACGTGCGGTCATCGCGGAGAGTTGTCCCGAGAGTTATCCGCAGGAAAGACTCTGGAGCATTGTCGAGGACCGAAAGAATCCCACCCGGGAATTAATCGGCTTCTGGATCGCAGCCCACGGCTCAGAGTGGAAGCAGGTGGTCGAACAGGATACGGCGATGATGGCCCGGTTGGCGGAGCGGGGTGGGCACAATTTCTATGATGGCCGCCTCTCCGAAATCCGCTGTCCCGTTCTGCTTATGGGGAGTTTTCAGGACATGACCATCCCGGAGATCGACAAGCAGTTGACTTCCATGGCGAGCCAGATTCCCGGTTCGGAACTCTACATGGTCAATCGGGGCGCGCACCCGATGATGTGGTCCTCGCCGGTCCAGTTTTTCACTATGGCGCAATCTTTCCTGATCCGCGTGCTTGGCTCTGAGTCTTAGGGGAGCTTGCCAGGAGAAATTGGTATGAAAAAAGTAGGACTTGCTCTCGGTGGTGGCGGCGCAAAAGGCCTCGCCCATATCCCGGTGCTCGAGGTGTTCGATGAGATGGGCATCGTACCGACTCGTATTGCCGGAACCAGCATCGGCGCGATCATCGGCGCCTTGTACGCCTCCGGGATGAGGGGTGCGGAAATCCGCAAAAGCGTCGACGAGTTGATCCGCGACAAGGATGAATCCCTGCTTGAAACCATTCGCGACCGAGAAATCTCTCGTACGCTGAAATTCTTCGATGTTGACCTGCGGCATGGTGGCCTGCTCCGTGGCGACAGGGTTCTCAAGTTGTTCGAAAAGCTCCTGAAAGTGAATACCTTTGAGGAACTGAAAATTCCTCTCAGCATCATTGCAACGGACTATTACAAAGCCAGCGAGGTGGTGCTGGAAAAGGGTGATTTGCTCAGCGCAATCCGGGCGAGTATGGGACTGCCCGGTGTGTTTACCCCGATTGAACGGGAGGGCAAAATTCTCATCGACGGCGGCGCAGTGAATCCGGTTCCTTATGATGTTCTGCTCGATATGGATGTTGTCGTTGCTGTGGATGTCACTGGGGGTGTGCCGCTGGACAAGAAGGGCAAGCCCAACATGTTCGATGCGGTGCTCAATACTTTCACGATCATGCAGCGGACGATGATCGACGAGAAACTCGAACTGGTCCCGCCGGACATCTACCTGAAAGTGGATACAACCGACATCGAGCTTCTCGGCTTCTCGGAGGGGAAGGAACTATTCGAACGCTGCGAAGAGACCTGCACAAGGCTGCGCAGTCAACTGGAGGCGGCACTTGGCGAACCGGCCAAGAAAGGCCTGTTTGGTATAAAGAAAAGCTGAGAGTCGCTGCTATCACCGAACCCGGCGCTTGAGTGTAGCCCGGACATGCTTGTCCGGGGAGTATGTGTATGTAGGCCGGGTTCTCCGAACCCGGCAATCACTTTCGCGAGTCCCGCTGCGTAGTAATCGTCTTGGATATTGGAATGTCATTGCCAGACTGCGAAGCAGTCGTGGCAATCTCCCCGGTCAGGAGTATGTGTAGGCCGGGTTCTCCGAACCCGGCAATCACTTTCGCGAGTCCCGCTACGTAGCAATCGTCTTGGATATCGAAATGTCATTGCCAGACCGCGAAGCAGTCGTGGCAATCTCCCCGGTCAGAGGGGATCACCACGCTCGCTTTCAGCGAGCTGGTGATGACATAGCATGTAGCCCGGACATGCTTGTCCGGGGACTCTTCAAACGATCAGCATCGCATCGCCGTAAGAGAAAAAACGGTACTTCTCACGGACGGCCTCGGCATAGGTTTCAAGAATCTGTTCCCGTCCTGCCAGCGCCGAAACCAGCATAATCAGCGTCGAACCGGGCAGGTGGAAGTTGGTAACCAGCGCATCCACTGCCTTGAAACGGTAGGGCGGACGAATAAAGATGTCCGTTGCGCCGCTTCCGGCGCGAACAATCCCATGCTCATCGGTCACCGTTTCGAGCGTTCTTGTTGAGGTTGTCCCCACAGCGACAATCCTGCCTCCCGCAGCTCGCGCCTCATTCACAGTCTTAGCCGCAGTTTCCGAGACCTCGTACCGTTCAGAATCCATCTTATGCTGCTCGACGTTTTCGACGCTCACGGGCCGGAAGGTCCCGATGCCGACATGGAGTGTCAACCGCGCAATCCGGACGCCTTTATCCTGCAGGTTATTCAGCATTTCATCCGTGAAATGAAGCCCTGCTGTGGGAGCGGCTACAGCGCCATCATGTTCGGCAAATACTGTCTGGTATCGGTCCCGATCTCCAACTTCGGCGGGACGCTGGATGTAGGGGGGGAGCGGCATGGATCCCGCGCGGTCCAACCAGTCACGCCAGCCATCCTCCGGCTCGAAACGGACGATGCGCCGTCCCTCTTCACCTTCTGCCAGAATCACCGCTTTTCGTCCCTCGGGCAGCAGCACCTCTTCGCCGATTCGAAGCCGTTTTGCTGGTTTCGCCAGGCACTCCCATGCTCCACCATCCCGTGGTTCGAGAAGCAGCAGTTCCACCTCGCCGCCTGTGGGACGGTGTCCGATCAGTCGTGCAGGAATTACTCTGGTGTCATTGATCACCAGAACATCACCCGGCATCAGGTAGCCGGGGAGGTCGCTGAATCTGCGGTGTTCACGGACGCCGGATTCACGCTTGAGCACGAGCAGGCGGCTTGCATCCCGTTTCTCCGCGGGAGTCTGGGCGATCAGCTCTTGTGGCAGGTCATAGAGGTAGTCGGATCTCAGAGTGGACATGGAAAACCTAAAGCAGAGGTTGCTGGTTGCCGCCGGGCGCCCGATAGGCAACTCCCAGCTTTTCGAACGCAGCGTGGGTGGCGACCCTGCCCCGTGGAGTCCGTTGCAGGAAGCCCTGCTGAATCAGGTAGGGTTCGTACAGTTCTTCGATCGTCCCGGCATCCTCGCCGACGGTGACCGCTAGCGTCGATAGTCCCACAGGGCCACCGCGATATTTTTCCACGACCGCGGTCAGGATACGTTTGTCCATATCGTCCAGCCCCTGCTCGTCGATCTCGAGCCGGGTCATCGCATCACGGGCGAGGTCTTCAGTCAGTTTTCCTGTTCCTTCAACTTCTGCGAAATCCCGGAGACGACGGAGCAGACGGTTGGCCACTCGGGGAGTTCCACGGCTACGTCTCGCGATCTCGTCTGCCGCTTTCCCGGCGAGGTCAATGCCCAGCTTTCCGGCGTTGCGGACGATGATGGTGCGTATCTCATCGCCTTTGTAGTAGTCCAGCCTGCCTGTAATCCCGAACCTGTCCCGCAATGGAGCAGTCAATAATCCTGCGCGGGTAGTCGCGGCGATCAGGGTAAAGGGGGGCAGGTTGAGCTGTACACTCTTTGCGGCCGGGCCTCTGTCGATCAGGATGTCGAGCCTGAAATCCTCCATCGCAGGGTAGAGATACTCTTCCACGACTTTGTTTAAGCGATGGATTTCGTCGATGAAAAGAACATCCCGCTCCTGAAGATTGGTCAGCAATCCCGCGAGATCAGCGGCTTTTTCGAGCACAGGACCGCTCGTGGAATGCATCTGCACGCCGAGTTCGTTGGCGAGAATGCCCGCGAGGGTTGTTTTGCCGAGGCCGGGAGGTCCGTAAAAGAGGCAGTGGTCGAGCGCTTCACCTCGTTGACGGGCGGCTGCGACAAAGACTTCGAGGTTACCTTTCAGCTTTTCCTGTCCAACATAATCAGCGAATTCGAGTGGGCGGAGCGAGCGGTCCAGCTCGCGGTCTTCCGGAAGGCTGTCTGGTGCGGTAATCCGTCTCGGCTCTTCGTTCACGATATTCCCCGGTTACGTCGGTTGGTACGAAAGGTAATGCAATGTACGTTGGGGCATAAGCTAGGAGGGGGGCGGGGCCGAGGCAAGCGGGCAAACCCTGCTGGCAAGCCCTAAAAACCTCTCCTGAACCCCGCAAAGGGCTATAAACGGGCAGATTTGTGCTGTGACCCCGAGCACTGCGGGAAGGTGCTCGCGATCATTAACAATCCTAGTTGAACCCCTTTATCTTGTGATACATAGCGAAGACTGGAAAAGATGAAAAGACGCATACAGGCCTACAGGCCGACCAGAAGAAAACAGCAGAACGCCGCTCCCGATCAGGCAGGACCCCCGAATCCCGAGGAGTGGTGGCAGATGTCACCGGACAACCGCTTGCGCAACGTGGCGGTCGTCTTGGTGGAACCGGCTCGTCCTGAGAACGTCGGTGCGGCGGCGCGTGCTCTGAAAACAATGGGCCTTCAACGGTTGATCGTCGTCGGAACGGATGCCTGGCGCAGCGGAAAAGCTCGCGCACTGGCTGTTGGAGCTGGGGACGTTCTGGAATCGGTCGAGGAATATGAGACGCTCTCGCAGGCTGTTGCCGGGATGAAGGCGGTTGCCGTTACCACAGCCAGAAGAAGACGCCGCGCTCGTCCGGTATTTCCCGTGGATGCTGTGGCTCCTCACCTTCTGGGTGTCGCCGAGCACGGACCTGTGGCGGTTGTCTTCGGGCGTGAGGAATGGGGAATGACCAATCAGGAGCTCCTGATGGGCGACTGGTGGACGACGATCCCCATGGTCACCTCCTATCCATCGCTCAACCTCGCCCAGTCTGTTATGCTGGTGTGTCGCGAGTTGGCGAGAGCTTCGTTGGGTCCAATGCCCGCTTATCCATGGATACCCGCGAGCAAGGAAAATCGCCACCGCCTGCTGGAGCATGCCGCGACAACCGC
>Ga0272443_10001148_pt1 | contig 41398 bp, 38 predicted proteins | sample SSMAcet12_FD_193581 | JGI IMG/M metagenome (GOLD analysis project Ga0272443, IMG submission 193581) | Marine sediment archaeal communities from Little Sippewissett salt marsh, Falmouth, MA, United States - SSM-Acet-12 | ecosystem: Environmental > Aquatic > Marine > Wetlands > Sediment ...
TCGCGGAGCGCATCTTCGGCCTGTCGCTGAAACATCCCGAAGGCGCGGATGCCGCCGCCGAGGGCATCGATCGCTTCGAGGACTTTCTCCGTTCCATCGGCTGCCCGACCCGCCTGTCGGAGGTGGGCATAGGCGACGGGTTGCTCGAACGCTACGCCGGGGATACCCTGCTGGTGGCGCAGAATGCAGAGGGGAGACTGCCGGGTCGTCCGAGCATGAGTAAAGAAGATATCGTCGAGGTGCTGCGTTCGGTGGTGTGAAGGTATATGCAACACTTTTTGTCTTTCAGATTCGGGCAGGAACAATAGTTTTGTCGTCGTTATCCTGTCTCGATGGCGGTAAAAACAATTTGTTTACAACGCCGATTTTGTAAATTATACATCATTTAAATAGACTGGCCCGAACAGGTATGGCAGGTATCCCTGCGGTGCTTGAACGCGCCGTTGCGGAACGGCCGGTCTGTGCAGGGTGCAATTGACTATCGACAACTGTATAGAGGAGACAGAGGATGAAACGCATAGTGATATTTTTGTTGACCAACCTGGCGGTGATCTTGGTGCTGTCGATCAGCGCGCGACTGCTGGGTGTCGACCGCTTTCTGACGGCCAACGGGCTCAATATGGGCATGCTCTTGGCCTTTGCCGCCCTGATCGGCTTCGGCGGCTCCTTTATTTCGCTGCTCATGTCCAAGACCATGGCCAAATGGAGCACCGGCGCAAAGGTCATAGAGCGTCCGGGCAACCAGGACGAGGCATGGCTCGTGGACACCGTGAGGCAGCTTTCCAAAAAAGCCGGTTTGCCGATGCCCGAGGTGGCCATCTATGACGGCGCTCCCAATGCCTTCGCCACCGGGCCCAGCAAATCGAAGTCGCTGGTTGCCGTCTCGACCGGATTGCTGCAGAGCATGGACCGCAAGGAGGTTGAAGCCGTGCTGGCCCACGAGGTCTCGCACGTCGAAAACGGCGACATGGTGACCCTGACGCTGATCCAGGGAGTTGTCAACACCTTCGTGATTTTCCTCTCCCGCGCCCTCGGCTACGTGGTGGACAATTTTCTTCGCGGCGACAACGAGGAATCGGCAGGTCCCGGTATCGGTTACTGGGTCGCCAGCATCGCTTTTGAAATCGTGTTCGGTATCCTGGCGACGGTCATCGTCATGTTCTTTTCACGCAAGCGCGAGTACCGTGCGGACGCGGGTGCGGCAAGGCTCATGGGCGACCGGCGTCCGATGATCGAGGCCCTGCGGGCCCTCGGAGGGCTCCAGGCAGGCCGGCTGCCGAAGCAGATGGCGGCCAGCGGGATCGCGGGCGGCGGCATGATGGCGCTGTTCAGCAGCCATCCGCCGCTCGAATCGCGGATCGCGGCGCTGGAAAAGGCCGGCTGAGCCTGTTTCTCCGCCGACCCCTGACGGCCGTGTGTTCATTCTCGGCATATCGCGAAAAGCCCCGAATGCAACAGCGGGGCTTCTGCTTGTGCATCGGACCGGGAGGCGCTACCGATCGGTTCGCTTTTTGCCGAAGGTGTGCAGGATGCCGACTTCGGTGAACCCGTCCTTTCTGTAGAGTTCCTTGACGAATCCTTCGTCGTCGGTGATTGCATACAGGTGAGCGGCGCCGTTCCGGTACGCTCTTGACAGCGCGACACGCTGGATCTTTTTGCCGTACCCTTGACGGCGGAAATTCTCGTGAACCTTGAAATCGTCGAATTTCACGATGTCGTTGTTCCTGTAGAGCTCCACGTCGCCTACTATCCGTTTGCCCAGAGCGTACACGACGACGTCGAATGCTTCGCTGGTTGTATAGGTGTCGAGCTTGATTTCCGTCTGGAGCCTTGCATAGCCGGTTCCCTTCGGTTCGTACATGTGAAACTCGAACTCGTAGAGGGCATCGAGGTCGATTTTTTCCAGTGCCCGGCAATGCTCGTCCGGGACGGCCGGTGCGGGACGGGAGAGCGCAAGAGCCATGATGAACCTCGTGGTGGCGCTGAAGGATTCGAGCTCCTCGATCCGTTGCCAGTGCCGGTTCCGGGGGTGGAAGACTATCCTGACATGCGGCGCGCCCGATTGCCTGAATCCGTTCAGCTCCTCCGCAACCATCCTTTTCGTCTCTTCGAGAGATGCCTCCTGTGAAATAAAGAGATAGTTGTACGCATCCCTTTCCGGAATGCGCTCGTCGCTTACCCGGACCGAGGCCGGGAATTTCCGGATTCCGGCGCCCGTTGCCGAGGCGTAACGGAATTCCGTTTCAATGATTGCATCGAGGATGTTCATGATCTCGTGATCTCCTTTCCAGACTTTGGTTGCTGAAGAAGCCGCGCTGACAACGTTCCTGCAGTGCCGTCACACGAATGAAATGCCGTGGAGCGCTCTCAATCTGAGGGAATACCAGAGCCCTCTGAGAAAACGAAGGCCTATCAGGGAGACGATCGCCCCTTCGAGGCCGTACCAGTAGATTATCGCGGGCGCCGAAACGACGCTCAGCGCCAGGATGGCGAGCGAAATGACGGAGGCTTCCCGGGCATAACCGCTCAACCTGAGAAACGGGGACGCGAGCTGCAGGACGGAGTTGACGGAGGTGCCGATCAGGATGACGTACAGCCAGTTCCTGTAGCCGACCATATCGGCATGAAGCCAGCCCAGAATCGCCTCGGCATTGATGGCGAGTATCGAGGCGGTAAGCACGTTGACGAGCAGCAGTTGCCGGACGCTGCTTCTGTAACTCCGCTGCAGGGAGTGCCGGTCGCTGTCGATCGTGGAAATTCGCGACGACACGACATAGTATAACCCCGTGAAGTTGACCCAGATGATCGAGGCGATAAAAACCAGCAGTGAAAAGACGCCGACCGATGTTTCGTTTTTATCCAGAATCTCCAGGCTCCAGAGCTCGACGACGGATACGAAATTATTTGCCAGGAAAGTGATCAGCATTGGTATGCAGACGGCTTTCCATTCCGGGATGGAAAAGAGCGGTTTCTGGCTGAAGAAGTCGAACGGGATCGATCGCAGGAACAGCCAGGACTGAAGCGCGAAGGTCAACGCCAGGCTGAGCAGCAGCAGGGCTATGGCCTCGTATTCGTTGATGGCCGGGCTGAAAAAAAGCCAGATGGCGATGCCCGCCAGGAAAAGCAGCGGTTTCAGCAGTTCGGTGGTGAGGCTCGATGCGTATCGACGATGTATGGCCAGCAGCGATTCGCCCAGGATGGTGAACAGGGCGAGCGCCGGGGTCAGGATCATCGCGAAGTATGATTCGTGAAGAAGTTTTTCAAGGTGATAGCGGCGGAGTACGCCGTCGGCGACGAGCGAGAGGGTGCAGAAGCAGAAGGATACGGCGAGGGTCAGTTTCAGGTAATGAACCAGGTAGCCTTTTATGTTGCCCCAGTTCCTGTTCTCGAGGTATTTCGGTATGAAGCGGTTGAGGCCGGAATCGCTCCCGGCAAGGAAGAGCACCGAACAGATGGATGCGACGCTGACCGCGACGTTGAAATCGCCGAGGCCGTCGAGATCCAGGTTCCCTGCAAGGAGTTTGTTGACGACATACTGGATTACAAAGCCTGCGTAGAGTATTGAAAGCAGGATGCTGTGCTTCATCGGGTCCGGGATTGGTTCAGGGCGTCCTGCGCCGCAGGATGAAAAACCGCCGTTGCCGGATCGGGAAGGCCGATTCCCCGCGGGCTGCGGGTCGATCAGTCCGGCACGACATTGTATGGCTGGCGGATGTTGAGCGTGTATTTCGCATGCTTCCCGTTATGTTTCTCCTTGGCCGAGCGGGTGAAAATCAGGGGCGCGGGGAGGTATCGCAATGTCTCGGTCATGTAGTTGGAACTGCTTTCCGTGTCGATGACGACCGAGCCCTGTTTTCGAACGTCGTCCAGGATATGGGTGTAGAGCAGCATCTCCCGCAGGGCCGCGGGCACGACCGGTTCCGTGAACTCCAGGATCACGTTTTGCCGGTAGAGGCGTTCCTGTTCCACGAAGGAATGAATGAGCGGTCCGCACGCGCAGACATCGTTCAGCCATGATTCCACTTCCTCCGGTCTGGTGATGTTTTCCTGCTGGTCGGGAAATGCTCTTGAAAAGGAGGTGCGGATTTCGTGAATGGACGCTCCGAATTTCCGGTCGAGGGAACCGGTCGAGGCATTGATTGCATGGCGTCCCATCTCCTCCCGGAGTTGCTGCTGCATATCCTGCGCGGCCCTGCCGAGGGTATCGAACAGCCGCCGGGGATCGTCCCGATAGTGATCGTGCACGAAACGGGCCATATCGATCAGGTGTTCCGGGTCGCCTGTTTCGCCCGTGTAGCCCCAGAACTCCCAGTCGATGTCGACGGCGTGTTGCGCGAGCGGAGAGAAAACCCGCCCCAGGGTGGCGGCTACCGCCCTGAAACGCGACCCTGTCGTGGGTAACAGCTCGCCCGACGAGTGCCAGAGCCGGCCGTTGGTATCGCGCCGGTACTGGTAGCTGGGGCAGACAAGGCTGACCAGCCTTACCGCGCCCCAACCCGTCTGTTCCGCCAGCCGGCCGAGGGCAAGGCCGACAAACGGGGGATCGTTATCCCTTCTGTGCATGGAGGTAATGCCCAGCAGGGCGGGGAGGACCTCCCTGAGCAGGGCCTCGGCAAGCGGCTCGTTCCAGCTTTTCCAGCGGCTCATGGCTTCGAATGCATGCAGGAAGATCCGCTCGGACAGGGCCCGGGCCTTGAACCGGGTAATGAAAGCCGCGGGTGAGACGAGGGGGGCGAGGAAACTTTCTCCCAGCAGCGAGGGAACAGCCCGGTAATACCCTCTCAGGCTGCCCTTGATTGTGGAGGACTCTTTTCCCGTAATTCGGCGGAGCAGGCCGAGAAGCGCTTCACTCCGGTCAACGCCGGTTTTTCCAGGGCTGGAAATCGATGTATTCATACCGCTTGTTTTCGAAATTTCGAAACGTGTATTTCCCGTCCTGCCTGTCGATCAGGGGGCAGGGCGAAAGCGGCACCTTTCCCCCGCCGTTTTCCAGGTCTATGACCAGTTGCGGTGTCGCCATGCCACTCATCCAACCCTGGATGGATCTGATGATCTCGATGCCGGTTTCCAGGCTGGTTCGAAAATGGCCGGTTCCCGTGACCATGTCGGGAAGAAAGAGGTAGTAGGGTTTTACCCGCATGCCGAGAAGCTTTCGCACCAGTTCCTTCATGATCTCCGGACTGTCGTTCACTCCCCTGAGCAGCACCGACTGGTTGCCGAGCTGAATGCCCGCGTCGGCCAGCATGGCGCAGGCCTGTCGGGACTGGGGGGTGATTTCCGCCGGATTGTTGAACTGCACATTGATATAGAGCGGGTGGTACTGTTTCAGCATGGAGCAGAGTTCTTCGGTAACCCGTTGCGGGTCGACGCAGGGCATGCGGGTGCCGATCCGGAGGATGTCGATGTGGGGGATGGTTCTGAGCGAGCGGATGATGTTCTCCAGCCTGTCTGTCGGCAGGGTGAGCGGATCGCCTCCTGAAATCAGCACGTCGTGCACTTCCTCGTGACCGTTCAGGTATTCCACGACATCGCCGAGCTCCTCGTCGGTGATTGCCGTCGTCCTGTCGCCGATGTTGCGTTTCCTGGTGCAGAACCGGCAGTACATGGCACAATTGTTGGTCACCACCAGGAGCACCCTGTCCGGGTAGCGATGGTGCAGGCGCGGGACAGGGGAGTGGTCGTCCTCTTTGAGGGGATCCGGCTGGCCGCTGGCATCGGTCAGTTCCTCTTCGGAGGGGATGCACTGTCTGTAGATCGCGTCACCCGGTTTTTGGATCAGTCCCAGATAGTAATCCGTGACCCGCATGGGGTATTTCCGGGCGACCTTTGCAACGCCAGCCCGTTGTTTTGCCGTGAAAAACGGCAGGTCGGCAAACGCCGTAGGGTTGATGGTGGTCTTCATGGTCAGAACGCAGCCTCCATGAATGCGGGATCGAAATTCGGAAATCGATGCCCGAGTTTTTCGGTTGCCTGCTCTCTGTTGCCGAAGGAGTCCTCCATGACCGAGCAATATTCATCCATGGCCCGGTGGAACAGGTATTCGAGATCGCGGCTTGTCAGATGCGTTGTTTCAAACGTGGGACGGTTGCGCCCGTCGTAATTGCTGTAATCCGGTTCTACCCAGGTGATGTCGTAGCGCTGCCTGTTTTCGTAAAACTCGGTGCCGGGGTAGCCCACGAGCATGTTGATTTCAGCGGTGCTGGACAGGCCGGAGCGCATCCAGTCGCTCATCGTCGCTATGGTCTGGCGGGCTGTCTCGTAGGTTTCGAGAGGCGAGCCGATGAGCCAGTAGGTATGGGTTTCCATGCCTTCTTCCCTGGCGTATTCCAGCATGCGCATGACCTCCGGGATCCGGATATTCTTGCCCATGATGCCGAGAAGGTCCTGATTGGCGCTTTCCACACCCACGTGCAGGCAGCGGCAGTCTGCCTCGCGCAGTCTGCGGAAATGCTCCCTGGTGGCCCTGGGGTTGACCCTGGTCTGTGCTTCCCAGTGCATGACGGGCTGCAGCGAGCCCATCAGTTCGGCAATTTCCATGGCGCGGCCGATGTGATGAAGAAAATCATGGGTGCCCAGGTAGAAGAAACGGCTGTTGCGCCTTGCCATCAGGTAGGTGACCTCCTCCCTGAACCGTTCGAGGTTCTGACCGGTAACTCCCGGTTTCCAGAAATCCGCGCACCAGACGCAGTCGTTGGTGCAGCCGGTCAGGGGCGTCACCCTGGAGATGGGTATGGACAGACGGTCTTCTCCGCCGAGTTCTTCGATGGTAAAATTGTCTTCCAGATGTTCATAGCCGATCAGGGGCAGCGTGGAGCGGTCCATGCGCGGCCGGTCCGGAGTCTTGAAGAACTTGCCGTCCTGCATGAAACTGATTCCCGCTATGTCGTGGAGCGGTTTGTGTCGCTCCATGGCCCGGAGCAGTTCCAGGGTGGTCTCTTCACCCTCCTTGTGCACCAGGATGTCGAAAGCCGACTCCCGCAGAATTTCCCCGTATCGTACCCAGGCATGGTTGCCGCCGAGGATCAGGGGGATGCCGGGGTGCTCCCTCCGGATCCTGCCTGCCATGCGCGCTGCGGTGCCGTAGCTGGCGGTAATCGAACTGAAACCGATGGCGTCGAACTCTTCCGCCCGTTCGAGAATTTTGCGGAGAAGCATTGCTTCCCGGTCCACCTGGCGGCCTTCCGGGCTTATCGGTCCGAAAAAGGAACACTCGATATCGTGCTGTTCGAGGTAGGAGATAAGCTGCAGCAGCCCCAGGTGGACCGGTTCGAGCATCCAGAATCGGCGAAAATCCTGCTCGTCGAGATGCTTGAATACCGTGAATGCGCGGGATGCGAACAGGTAGAAATAATAGAGCCGTTGCATCTGGCTCAGGGGAACTGCGGGGACCGGCGGAGCGACGAATGCTACTTTCACGCTGAGCCTCCTTGTCGAGAGTTGAAATGCATGTCTTCGGTAAACCTGAAGCAGCCCGGATCGGGACCGGTGAGGGACCCCCAGGTCGCATACGCAACGGCCCGGCAGCCGTAGCAGCGGTGGCGTTCCGGGCAGGTTGCGCAGGTGCCCTCGAGGTGTCTGTCCATGGTGCGGCATCGATCGAGGATGTCCGAGTCGCGCCAGATCGTGGCGATGGACTCCTCGCGCAGGTCGCCCACCTCGATGTCAATGGCCGAGCAGGGGCGTACCTTTGCGTCGGACCCGATGTAGCAACCTGCCTTGAGGCGGTTGCAGGGCGTGTCGCCCGAAAAGGGCACCGATACCGGGCGATCGCCGGATTCCCTCTCCAGGAACAGTTTCAGATCGGTCGTTGACGGTACGTTGTCCGCCCGCAGGCCGCCGACCGGGATTGCGCGGTTCAGCACAAACCCGCAGCCTTTTCGCGCTGCGAACGCGCGCAAGCTGTCCAGTTCGCCGAAGTTTTTCCGGGAGCCCAGGGAGTGCAGGGCAAACATGGGATACCTGTCCGACCGGTAACCGGCGTTGCCGAGGTGTTCCAGTGTTTCGACAACGGCCCGGTGTTCTCCCCGGCCGCCGGTTACACGGGAGAATTCCTCCGGATCGAGGGTTGTGAGGCTGATCGCGACGTTTATCCGCGCATTCGCGAGTTTTTCGGCAAGTTCCCTGTCGATAAGGGAGCCGTTGGTCACGAGCTGTACCATCACATCGTTTTCACGCAGGTGGGCGACCACATCCCAGAAATGCGGGTAGAGCAGGGCCTCGCCACCGGTCAGTTCCACTTTTCGCAGGCCCAGGCGCAGCGAATCGGACAGGGCGTTTTCAAGTATTGCGTAATCGAGATCGGTTGCCGCATGATCTTTTTTCGAGCAGAAGTCGCATTTGAAATTGCACCGGGTCGTGCAGGAAACGGTGAGGTAGGCAAGCTGTCCGGGAAACTCCAGTTCGGTGTATTCCCACGGGTTCAGGTTGTTCATGACGTTCGTTTGTTGGCGGCATCGGCAATTGCCTTGCCGGTAAGCTCATAGGCAAAGGAGTCGAACGAGCCGGTATTGCGGTGGGCGATCGAGAAGCAGGTGTTGTGGCAACGCTCGGGGCCTTCCCAGTGCCGGCAGCCCACACAGTTTTCAGGGGTTTCGGTCAGGGCCTGCCGGCGCAGTCCGCTGTTCTCCCAGATTTCCCGCAGGGAGGCATCGTTCAGGTTGCCGATGGCCCTGGTATGATCCCAGAACCCGCAGAGCAGGACGTCGCCCGTGGCATTGACATGAACGTAGTCGAAGCCGCAGCTGCATCCTACCCAGATGATGTTCGGGTGCGGTTCGTAGAGCGCGGGATATTTGCAGCGAACCAGGGGCGAGCAGCAGATGCGCAGGGGAACGGTGCTGTTTTTCGCTTTTTCGGTCAGCCGCGTGAACACCTCGTTCATTTCATCCATCGTCGGGTACAGTTCGAAAACCTCGTCGTAGGTCGCGACCAGGCATTGTGCGCCCATGATGATCTTTCTGCCGTTCGTGGCCACGCTTTCGGCATAGTCATACAAGGCTTCGAGTTCGTGGATGTTGTGCCGGGTTACCGTTGCTTCCAGATCGACGGTCACTCCACGGTCGGCCAGGCTGAGTGCGTTGGCCTTGAGGCGCTCGAGGTTTTCAGCTCCCGACCCCTTGGGAAAGCCGCGCAGATGCTCCAGCCGTTCAGGCTCCAACGTGTCGAAGGACACGCAGGCAAACTGCAGGCCGCCGTCGGCCAGCCGCTCGGCCCATTGCGGGTCGAGGTTGCGGCAGTTGGTGTTGATACGGTTTTTGACGCCGTATCTGTTGCCGATTTCCATTGCACGGAGCAGGTACTCCTTCGACCTGTCGGACATGGTGACTTCGCCGCCCTCGAACCAGACCCATTCGGGTTTTTCTTCCGCCAGGGTTTTTTCCACGATTTCGAGGGGAAGCCACCGGTTGTACTCCGGAAGGTGCTGATCGTAAGCGCAATACACGCAACTGGCATTGCACGCCTGCAGTAACTGGAATTCTATAACCCTGAACCTGCTCATGGTTACGGTCTCCTTTCGACGCGTTTTGATTTGGGGGTATGTATGAAAGGCGCAGGACGCAGAGAGTGGCGTGGCTCCGGGAAAGCCGGACGGAATATGATGTGTGTCATCATTGCAAGTACTATGGGGGCAAAGTACTGTCCGCTCCACGATAACGCATGCTGCCGTTTCGGATCGAAAAAGGGCAGGGCTATCGTTGGGGGTTTGTTTTCAATAAGTTACAGATTATAAAAGTACTTTCACAGAAATTTTTTCCGTTTTTCGGGCGATCGTTCCGGGCCGATATTTCCGGTGATTTCGAGCCGGCAGGGAGGGTTCCTGTTTCCGGCTCCGACGGTTTTCGTTAATTGAGCCGGCCTGTTCTTTTTTTTCAGCCGCTGACGGGTGGAACGGTTTTTCCATGAAGATCGTACGCCGAGCTGTCCTCGATATGCGCCATGCAGAAGTCGCCGGGGCGGAGGTCGTTCCCTCCGGTCCCGATGATGCATTCATTGTCGACTTCCGGGGCGTCGTATTCGGTGCGGCCGTAGGCGAGGTCGTCTTCGACCTCGTCGACGAGCACCCTCAGGGTCGTGCCTTCGAACATGCGGTTCTTTTCCTCCGAAATGCCTTCCTGCAGTTCCATCAGCTCGCGTACGCGCGCCTGTTTTTCCTCTTCCGCCACGTCGTCCCCGAGGGTTTCGTACGCTGTTGTGTGTTCTTCGTGGCTGTAGGGGAAGCAGCCGAGGCGGTCGAAGCGGAAGGTTTCGACGAAGCGCAGGAGTTCCTCGAACTCTGTTCCCGTTTCCCCAGGGTAGCCGACGATCATGGTGGTGCGCAGGCGGATGTCCGGATTGCGCCCGCGGATGGATTCCAGCAGGCGGACGGTGCTCTCTTTGCCGATGCCCCGCTTCATCGAGGCAAGGATGCGGTCGTTGATATGCTGGACGGGCATGTCGAGGTAGTTGCAGATGTTCTCCCGGTCGCGCATCGTGTCGATGACCTCGAGAGGGAAGTCGAGGGGATAGGCGTAGAGCAGCCGGATCCAGTCGAATCCGAGATCGGAGAGCCGTTTCACGAGCTCGTCCAGGCGCGAGGCTCCGTAGATATCGCGGCCGTAGGGACTGATGTCCTGAGCGATAAGGCCGAGCTCCTTCACGCCTTTTTTCCTGAGCAGGGAGGCTTCCGCCAGCAGGTCGTCGAGGTTCTCGCTCCTGTAGCGACCGCGCATTTTCGGGATCGCGCAGAACGAGCAGGTCCGGCTGCATCCTTCGGCGATCTTGAGCCATGCATAGTGCGGGGGAGTGAGCAGCGATCGTTCGTGACGGTGTCCGGGAACATGACCGGCTCCGAGCAGTTCGAGAATTTCCGGCAGGTCGGACGTACCGAAGAAACGGTCGACTTCCGGCAGTTCCGCACGGAGTTCCGCCGCGTAGAGGGCGCTCAGGCAACCCATGACGTAGAGAGCTTCGATTTCGCCATTCTTCCGTTTTTCGGCAGCCGCGAGGATTTCGTCGATCGATTCGGCTTTCGCGTCGGCGATGAAGCCGCAGGTGTTGATGACGATGATGTCGGCTTCGTCAGCTTCCCCGGTGAAGCGCAGGCCGTTGCGACGGGCCTGGCCGACGAGCCGCTCCGAATCCACGGTGTTCTTCGAGCATCCGAGGCTCAGGAGGAATATCGATTTGACGCTGCTCATGTTCGGTTTTGCCTGACGCTGTTGAAGGTTGCGAGAAAGTCCTTTTTCCATTCCCTGAACGAGCCGTTCATGATCTGCTCCCGGGCGGTGCGAGTCAGCCACATGTAGAAAGAGATGTTGTGCAGCGTGCAGAGCTTGAGGCCCAGTATCTCGCCGACACTGAGCAGGTGGCGGATATAGGCTTTCGTGTAGTTCCGGCAGACCTCGTTGTCGAACCCCTCGTCTATCGGAGTGAAGTCGGCCGCATAACGTGCCGAGCGAAGGTTGATATGTCCCGTGCGCGTATAGACGCGCCCGTTGCGGGCCTCCCGGGTGGGGATGACGCAGTCGAACATGTCGACGCCCCGTTCGATTGCGTTGAGGATGTTTTCCGGAGTGCCGACACCCATCAGGTAGCGGGGTTTCTCTTCGGGCAGGAGGCTGTGGGAGAGCTCCAGCATCCGGTACATCTCCCCGGCGGGTTCGCCGACAGCCATGCCGCCTATGGAGTAGCCGTCGAAATCCATGTCGACGAGCGCCTTTGTGCTTCGGGTGCGGAGGTCGGCGTAGGTGCCGCCCTGAGTGATGCCGAAAAGCGCCTGATCGTGTCCGTAGAGCGGAGCGGTCGTCTCGAGACGGCGTTTCGCCCGTTCCGCCCAGCGGATGGTCAGTTCGCCCGATTCGCGGACGTACTCCTTTTCAGCCGGCCACGGCGGGCATTCATCGAGCGGCATCATGATATCGCTGCCGATGACGCGCTGGGTGTCAATGACGTTTTCCGGCGTAAAATGCAGCTTCGAGCCGTCGAGGTGCGACTTGAACCTGACGCCCTCCTCGGTTATGGTGCGCAGTTCCGAGAGCGAGTAGACCTGGTACCCTCCGCTGTCGGTCAGCAGCGGCCGGTCCCAGTTCATGAACCGGTGCACGCCGCCTGCCTGGGCCATGATGCCGTTACCCGGTCTGAGGTGGAGATGGTAGGTGTTGGCCAGGATGATATGCACCTGCTGGGCCTTCAGTTCGTCGGGTTCGACCGATTTCACGCTTGCGCGTGTGCCGACCGGCATGAAGACCGGGGTGGGAATCTCCCCGTGGTCCGTTTTCAGTGTTCCGCAGCGGGCGGCAGTCTCGGAATCTTTGTGGGTAAGGCTAAAATTCATTATAGTCAGTTAACTGCATGTCCGTCAAGGTCTTGCCTCGTACGCAAACCGGTTCGGCCGACATTCGTTCCATCAGCTGCTAAATACTATCGAATTGCCGGCAGAAGTAAAAATGTAATAACACTACCCCTCCTGCATCATGAAAATACTGGTTACCGGGGCTGCCGGCTTCATAGGCTGCCATGTCTGTCGCAGACTGCTCGATCGCGGAGACGAGGTTGTCGGCATCGACAATCTCAACAGCTATTACGACGTTTCGCTCAAGGAGGCCCGTCTCGACCTGCTTCGCGACGACGCGAACTTTCGGTTCATCAGGCTCGATCTCGCCGACAGGGAGGGCATGGAAGAGCTTTTCAGGGTCGAGAAGTTCAAAAGGGTGGTGAACCTGGCCGCCCAGGCGGGAGTGCGCTACTCGCTCAAAAACCCGCACGCCTACGTCGACAGCAATCTCGTCGGGTTCATGAACGTGCTCGAAGGGTGCCGCCGGGAGCAGGTGGAGCACCTGGTCTACGCTTCCTCGAGTTCCGTCTACGGGGCGAACGAGACCATGCCTTTTTCCGTGCACGACAACGTGGATCATCCGCTCTCTCTCTATGCGGCGAGCAAGAAAGCCAACGAGCTGATGGCGCATACCTACAGCCATCTCTACAGTCTTCCGACCACCGGGCTGCGGTTTTTCACGGTCTACGGCCCGTGGGGCCGGCCGGACATGTCCCCCATCCTGTTCGCGAAAGCCATCGTCGAGGGGAAAACCATCAAGGTATTCAATTACGGCAAGCATCGCAGGGATTTCACCTATATCGACGATATCACCGAGGGGGTCGTGCGGACCCTCGACCATGTGGCGGCACAAAATCCGGACTGGTCCGGACTGAAACCCGATCCGGGATCGAGCAGGGCGCCCTGGAGAGTCTACAATATCGGCAACAGCGAACCGGTCAACCTGATGGACTATATCGGAGCCCTGGAAAGAGCCCTGGGCAAAACAGCCGCCAAGGAGTACCTTCCGCTGCAGCCGGGAGACGTCCCCGATACCTATGCGGACGTGGAGCAGCTCCGCCACGACGTCGGTTACCGGCCGGGAACGCCCCTGGACGAAGGCATCGGCAGGTTCGTCGACTGGTTCCGGGAATATTATAAGTGTTGAATTGTTGAACTGCCGGCGGGGGGCGATTGAACCCACGGATTGCGCGGATTTTCAGGGATGAAATCCTTCCTGTTTTGACTTTTCACCTTTGCGTTTTGCCTTTTTTCTTCACTTTCCCGCCAGGCGGTAGTGGCTCTGCTGGCCTTCGGTGACGAGGACCACCGTGCCGGAGCGGACGAGCGCCACCAGCGTCCGCATCGCCTGCTGCATCGGGATGCCGGAAAGAGTACTGAATTTCCGGGCGGTGATGCTGTGGTGCTCGTCGAGATATTCCAGAAGCATTTTTTCCTCCGCTCCGAAGGAGAGCCGGATCGGTTCGGCTGACGATGCCATCAGGCAGACCCGATCGTCGGTGGCTACTCTGTTGTGGCTGTCCTCGCGGGTGTAGACTTTTTTTACCCGCACTTCCCTGAACGTTTCCGGATCCCGTTCGGTGGCAATGTGATAATGCGGTTTCTGCGTGCTTTCAGCCACGTGGACCATCAGGACCAGCCTTTTCTTGTACTCCACGACTTCGGTTTCGATCGCTACCGCCGGCTCGGTGTGCAGCTTTACGGCGTCGTAGACGATTTCGAGCATCTCCTTTTCGCTGTGGATGCCCGTGATTCTACGGTCGTCGTCTACACCGACGAGAACGGTGCCGCCTTCGGTGTTGGCGAAGGCCACGATGGATTTGGCGATCTTTTTCGGGGAATGCACGAGCCGCTTGAATTCGGTGTGCCGTGTTTCCCCCCGGCCGATCAGTTCGAGCAGGGGGACGTTCTCAAGCCGGGACCAGGTAAGAGACATGATGTATGGCTCTGCGGTTGCGGGAGCAATCCCCCGGCCGCCGGGGTGCGCGCCCCGGCCCGGAGGCCTTATTCAGGCTTCATGTGCGGGAAAAAGATGACATCGCGTATGGAATCCTCTCCGGTGAGCAGCATGACCAGGCGGTCAACGCCGATACCGAGGCCCGCGCACGGCGGCATGCCGTATTCGAGCGCGCGAAGGAAATCCTCGTCGACGACCATCGCCTCGTCGTCTCCCCTGAGGCGGAGCTTTGCCTGGGCTTCGAGGCGTTCACGCTGAATGACCGGATCGTTGAGTTCGGAGAAGGAGTTGCAGAGTTCCTTGCCGCCGACGATCAGTTCGAAACGTTCGACGAGACCCTCTTTCGACCGGTGCTCCTTGGCGAGGGGAGACATCTCGGTCGGGTAGTCCATGATGAAGGTCGGCTGGATGAGATTCGGTTCGACGAATTCACCGAAGATCTCGTCGATGATCTTTCCGCTGCCTATCTTCGGATCGAGCGAGAGTCCGAGGTCCTTGGCGATGTTGCGAAGTTCGGTCTCCGAGCGTCCGCGGATGTCGACCTTGCAGTACTCCTGTATCGAGTCCGCGATCGTCAGCCGCCTGAACGGCGGCTTGAGGCTGATCTCGTTGCCGAGAAAGGAGGTGGTTTCGCACCTGTTCACCGCGAGGCAGGTTTCGTGCAGCAGTTCCTCGACGAGCTCCATCATCCAGTTGTAGTCCCTGTATGCCACGTAGAGCTCGACCTGGGTGAATTCCGGGTTGTGGAAGCGGTCGATGCCTTCGTTGCGGAAGTCCTTGGCGAACTCGAACACACCGTCGAAGCCCCCCACGATGAGCCGTTTCAGGTACAGTTCGTTGGCTATCCTCAGGTAGAGCTCCATGTCCAGCGCGTTATGATGCGTGGTGAACGGCCGCGCCGCCGCGCCGCCGTAAACCGGCTGGAGCACGGGCGTTTCGACCTCGAGATACCCCCTGCCCGTGAAGAAATTCCGCATGTGCGAGACGATGGCCGAGCGCTTGACAAAGGTCTGCCTGACCTCGGGATTGACGATGAGATCGACATAACGCTGGCGGTAACGGAGTTCCTTGTCCCGGAAGGCGTCGTAGGTGACTTTTTTGCCGTCGACCTCTTTTTCTTTCGCTACCGGCATGGGTCGCAGGGACTTGCTCAGGAGCACGAACTCTTCGGCATGGATGGATATCTCGCCGGTCTTCGTGCGGAAGACGAAGCCTTTCACCCCGACGATGTCTCCTATGTCGAGCAGTTTGAATATCCTGTAGGCTTCCTGGCCGACATCGTCACGCTTGATGTATATCTGGATTCTGCCTTCAGCGTCCTGAATGTGGAAAAACGAGGCCTTGCCCATTTTCCTGACAGTCATGATGCGCCCTGCGACCGCTACGTTGCGTTCCTCGTTTTCGCGGAATCCCTCGACGATCTCTTTCGATCGCGCGGTGACGTCGAAAGCGTACGGATAGGGGTTGACGCCTTCGGCGGCCAGTTGCCTGCGTTCATCCAGTCTTCTCTGTATCTGGTCGTTCAGGGCCTTCGCGGCCGCTTTGCTTTCTTCGGTTCCGCCCTGCTGCGGATTGTGTTCATGTACTTCCGTCATGGTGCCGGTATGGTATCGAGAGGTTCTGATGAGTGTTGTGTCGCGCATCGCGTCCGGTTTCCGTCACGAAGCGAATTGCGTCCGGTACCAGATATAGGGTATGGTACGGATTTTCTGGTAGAAGGAACGGTAGGCGCGCATGGAAAAGACATCGTAACCGTTGTTTTCGATGGTCTTGAGAATGTTGCAGTAGTTGAGGCTGCTGACCCTGACGGCGAAACGGCTTTCCTTCGCCAGCATCGGGATGCCTTTCTCGGACGACTCGTAGTAGCGTCGCGCGCGTTCTATCTGAAACCTGATCAGCTTCACGAAATTTTCGTTCATTTCCTTCCGCATGAACGCTTCCTGCGAATACCCGAAGCGGTCGAGGTCCTCGAGCGGAATGTAGATCCGGCCCCTGTCCACGTCCTCGCCGACATCGCGGAGTATGTTGGTGAGCTGCATGGCTATGCCGAGTTCGATGGCGTGGTCGAGCGCTTTCCTGTCGCTGTAGCCGAAGATCTCGGAACACATCAGCCCCACGACCGACGCTACCTTGTAGCAGTAGACATACAGCTCGTCAAAGGTGCGGAAGGGTTCGAAGGTGATGTCCATGGCGACGCCGTCCATGAGGTCGAGGGGCAGTTCGATCGGTATGTCGCAGGTCTTCAGGGTGTCCTGCCAGGCCATCATGATGGGGTCGCCGTTGTGGTTCCCCGCGTAGCAGTCGTGCAGGCGGTTTTTCCACTGATCCATCATGGAACTGATTTCGGCGCGCGTCAGCGTGCCGTTCGTAAGCTTGTCCTCGGCATGATCGACAAGGTCGTCGACCGTCCTGAGGAGAGCGTACATCGCGTAGATGGGATTCCGCTGCGGTTTCGGCAGGAAGTTGGCCGCGAGATAGAATGTCTTGGCGTGATGCTTCGCTATCTGTCGGCAGTACCGGTAAGCGTTCTCGAGCGTCAGTCCTGTATCGGGACCGTGTACAATGGTTTGTCCATTATAGCGGTAATTCATGAAGCCTGATCTGCTTTGGAGTGCCTCGAAAATCGCATTTGCGGGCGGTTTCTCCCACCGCGTACGAACCGTTATCGGCTTTCTTTCGGGTTCCGTGAAAGAAAACGGCATTGCGGGGGCAACGGCTTCAACCGGTTTTCGGTGTACGCAAGGAAAAAATATGTAACTTCTTAAGGCCTGATTAAGTTATAAGGAGTGTTGGCAAGATAAAATAAAGCTCGTAATATAGCAATACGAAAGATGGCCGTCCCCGGGGGCGGCGGTCGGCAGTTTTCTACCTTCATATCCCATATTGGAAACACTCGCACCATCATCCGCCGCCAGGGAAAAGGCACTGCTTGTAGGCGTCAGTTCTTCTCCGGAACTCTCCCGTTCAACCGTCGAAGAGTATCTCGACGAACTCGAGTTCCTGGCCGATACCGCCGGCGCCGATGTCGTCTCGCGCATCATTCAGGAAAAAAAACAGAAAGACCCCGCATGGTTTCTCGGAAAAGGCAAGGTCGAGGAAATGGGGCATGTCGTCAAGGGCGGTCTTATCGATATCGTCATCTTCGACGATGAGCTCTCGCCCGTGCAGGCAAGAAACCTTGAAAGGACGCTGGAATGCAAGGTTATAGACCGCACTGAACTGATCCTGCAGATCTTCGCCATCCGGGCCAAGTCCGCCCAGGCGAAAATGCAGGTCGAGCTCGCGCAGCTCGAGTATCTCCTGCCTCGCCTGACGCGCATGTGGACCCACCTTTCCAAGCAGAAGGGGGGGATCGGCACGAAAGGACCCGGCGAAACCCAGATCGAAACCGATCGCAGGCTTGTGCGCAACAGGATCGCTTCGCTCAAAAGGAAACTGCGCGAGGTCTCGCTCCAGCACGCAACGCAGACCAAGGAGCGTGAACGCATTCCCCGCGTGGCTCTGGTCGGTTACACCAACGCCGGTAAGTCGACGCTGATGAACGCGCTCTGCCCCAGGGCGGGGGCGTATGCGGAGGACCGGTTGTTCGCGACGCTCGATACGAAAACAAGGCGTCTCGAACTGAAGATCAACAAGGTCGTGCTGCTTTCCGATACCGTCGGCTTTATACGCAAGCTGCCGCACCGGCTGGTCGAAAGCTTTCGTTCGACGCTCGACGAGGTCCTGCAGGCCGATTTCCTGCTGCACGTCGTCGACGCCAGCCATCCCGGTCACGAGGACCAGATGCACGTCGTCCGGCAGACGCTTCAGGAAATCGGCGTGGAGCATGAAAACATTATCGAGGTCTTCAACAAGGTCGATGCGGTCGGAGACAGGGAAGCGCTGCGGGCGCTGCGGCACAAGTATCCGGGCGCGATTTTCATCTCCGCGAGCAGGGGGATAAATCTCGACGCGCTCAGGGAAGCGATAAGCGATTATGTGGCAAGGGATTATCAGGTAAGGAACCTTCGGACGCATGTGTCGAACTACAAGCTTATCGGCTATCTTTACGAGCATGCCGAAGTACTCGACAAACGCTATGACGACGAGGATGTTCTTCTGACCTACAGGGCGCATTACAGGACCCTGCGCCATATCGACGCCAGGGTCGCGGAGAGCGAAAAGCAGCGGACCCATGTCGCTTGAACTCTACAATACCACACGCCGGGACATTCCGCTCGAAAAACTCGAACGGGCCATTCGGGAAGTCGTTGCCGGCGAGGGACACGAGATACGTTCCATCGTCGCCGTCTATTGCGGCGACCGTCTTATTCATCGCATCAACAGGGAGTTTCTCGAACACGATTATCCGACGGATACGATAACGTTCCGTTACAACTGCGGCCGGGAGATCGAGGGCGAGTTTTATGTGTCCCTCGACACCATTGCCGACAATGCAAGGATTTTCGGCAGCGGTTTCGATGGGGAACTGCTGCGCGTGACCGTTCATTCGGTGCTTCACCTGGCAGGGTACGCCGACGGCACGGACGGGGAGCGTTCGCTGATGAGAGAGAAGGAGGAGAGGTATCTTGCTCAACTTCAGCAGGATCATATCTGAATCATGGGATCGAAATTCAGCCGGCTGCCCGAACGCGAAGGGACGACCGTGATTTTCGAACAGGAAACGGTCGTTGGAGGAGTGGAGGCGTTCCATCAGAAGTGGTATGACGGCTCCATCGCCTCCGACAGCTTTATTTTTTCCTGTGCCGATATCGGCGAAATGAGCGAAAGCGAACTCGACAGGCTCGTTCGTTCATCCCCGCTGGTCCGGGAGGGTTCGGAGATCGTCCTCGAAAAGTCGGACGGCTTCTGTCGCGTCGATTTCAACAGGAAGAAGGTTTGAGTGGAGAGGTGTCACGTTCATGCAGGAACCGCTTCCCCTTAGCTGGACGAAGGCCGCGCTCGCCCGGCCGGTCTACAGGCACCGGTTATTGCACTACAGCGGGACGAGCTGGGTGACATTTGCCGACCTGCCCTTTCGATATACGCTTTCGGATGTCCAGGCCGATCTGGAAGCGCGCTTTCCCGGCGGATTCCTCGTAAGGGGCTGCTGCCATAGCGCCGCGGTTTTCCTGTCCCGAAAAGGGGGAGGAGTGCTCAAGACCGGGGCGGAAGCCCTGCTCGACCCTCGAAACGGCCATCTCGGAAAACGATCGCTCTCGGCGCTCGTTCGCCAGGCCGGAAAAAAAGGGACAACCGTCGAGGTTCCTCTCGATGACGATAATCTCCTGCGCTTGTCGGAACTGCGGCGAGAGGGTCGCCACGGGTCGAAGCCGCAGCTCGAGCATGTTTTCAGGACCGTTCCCTGCAGCCGCTGCCGTTGCTTCGCGTTCGTTTCGGGAAACGGATCGTGGCTGGCGGCGATGACCGTGACCATGCGGGACGAGAGATGCGCGCACACGGAACTCATGGTGAAACGGGCCGAATCGCCGGCCTGCGTCATGGAAGGGCTCGTGGCCGGTGTTTTCAGCAGGTTCGGAGAGGAAGGTGTCCGGGAATGGAGCCTGGGGGAAGTTCCTTTTCTGTCTTCACGTTCCTTCAGGAGGTCGGGCAGTCGTCCCGAAGACCTCCTGCTCGCCGTCACGGCAGGGGTCTCCAGGCACGTCTACGATGCCGACGGGCTCTACCGTTTCAAGAACAAGTTCACTCCGCGCTGGCGCGACGTCTACCTCTGTGCAAGCAGGGGCCTGTCCCTGCAGACGCTCGTTGATCTCGCCGTCGAGACACGATACGCCCGATTGCTTGCCCACGGTCTCGCCGAGGTGTTCATGAGTCCTTTCGGATTCGTTCACCGAACCGCAAAACCCTGAAGGAACGCCCATGGATATTTTCCCCCTGCTGCTCCGGATCGTCGCTCTGCTGCTCGTGGTCGCGGGCATCGCCGGCATGGTGCTCCCCGCGCTTCCCGGTATCCTGCTTGTTTTCGCCGGACTGTTCATCGCTGCCTGGGCTGACGGGTTTTCCTATGTCGGCAGCGGAACCATCATCGTGCTCGGCCTTCTGACCATTCTCGGATATGCGTTCGATTTTCTTGCCGGAGCTCTCGGCGCACGCGCGTTCGGTGCGGGACGCCCGGCGTTTTTAGGGGCGGCCGCCGGCACGATCGCCGGTTTGTTTTTCGGGCTTCCCGGCATTATTTTCGGTCCGTTCATCGGGGCTTTCGCCGCCGAGCTGTCTGTTCGCCGCACCGTCGGCGCCGCGGGTCTGGCCGGTTTCGGAGCATGGATCGGCATGGTCGCGGGAATTGCCGGAAAGATCGCTGTCGCGGCGGTGATGATCGGTATTTTTGCTTTCAGGAGATTTTTTTAACGGCAACGGGATCGTACATGAGTCTTTCGCTGAGCGAACGGTGCGACTGCGTCATGCAGTCGGAAATACGGATGATGTCCATCGAATGCGCCCGCCACGGCGGGATCAATCTTTCCCAGGGGGTGTGCGACACGCCCGTTCCGGCTGTCGTCAGGGAAGGGGCCTCCGATGCGATCGAGGCGGGACGCAATACCTACACGCATTATGCCGGGATTGCGAGCCTCAGGGCGGCGATAGCCATGAAGTACCGCCGTCTTTACGGCATGGAGATCGACGCGCATCACGAGATCATCGTCAGTGCGGGCGCCACGGGGGCGATGTACTCTGTTTTTCAGGCCCTTCTGAATCCGGGCGACGAGGTGATTGTCTTCGAGCCTTTTTACGGATACCATGTCAGTACCCTGCATGCCTGCGGTGCAAGGCCGGTGTTCGTCACTCTCCGGCAGCCTGACTGGAGCTTCGAGCCTCTCGATCTCGAACGGTTGGTTACCGCTCGCACGAAAGCGATTATCGTCAATACGCCGGGGAACCCCTCGGGCAAGGTCTTTTCCAGGGAAGAGCTGGGCATGATCGCGGCTTTTGCCCGGGCTCACGACCTGTTCGTGATCACCGACGAGATCTACGAGCATTTTCTCTATGACGGAGCGCAACACCTTTCGCCGGCAATGCTCGACGGGATGCGGGAGCGGACGGTCATCGTTTCCGGTTTTTCGAAAACCTTCAGCGTAACAGGCTGGCGGATTGGCTACGCGATCTGCGACCGCAAATGGGCCTCTTCCGTCGGCTATTTCAACGATCTCTTCTATGTCTGCGCTCCCGCGCCGCTCCAGGAAGGGGTCGCCAGGGGTCTCAGGGACCTGGGTGAGGGTTACTACCGGGGATTGTCGGAAGAGTACGGGGCCAAGCGCGACCGGTTCTGCAAGGTCCTCGAAGGGATCGGCCTGACGCCTTGCGTTCCTCGCGGCGCCTACTACGTGCTTGCCGATACAAGCAGGCTTCCCGGAAAGACGAGCCGTGAAAAAGCAATGCACATTCTCCTCACCTCCGGCGTGGCAAGCGTGCCGGGCAGCGCGTTCTACCATGACCGTGGAGGGGACAATTTCGTGCGGTTCTGTTTCGCCAAGGAAGACGCAGTGCTCAACGAGGCATGCCGGCGTCTCGGGAAACTTGCCTGAATGACGGGCAATAAAAAACTGAAACCGGAACGGTAAGCCGAATTCCGTTCCCCGCCGAAGCGAAGTGCAGTCATTTATCTGTGCGGCTCACCCGGAAACTCTCTTCGGGGCACCTCTGCCGGTCTGCCGCTCGGGCCGCTCGCGACAACCGGCAGAGGTGCCCTTTGGAATTGAGCGGGCAACTCTTTTTCCCCTGCGGGAAAGTTTCCCTATTTGGCCTTGCATCGGGGAGGTTTTCATAGCACGCGCCATTACTGGCGCGTCTGGTGGTCTCTTACACCCCCTTTTCACCCTTACCCCGGAAAACCGGGGCGGTTTGCTTTCTGTTGCACTCTCTGTGGCGGCGGGCTTGCGCCCCCGCCCCCGGACTTGAGACTGGGCTCTCGGCCGGCACCCTGCCCTGCGATGTTCGGACTTTCCTCCGCCTGTCCCGAAGACCGGCGGCGACTGCACGTTCCGGTTTCAGAAACGTGTTGTGTCAAGTAAGTAACGAATGTTTTACGAAAAAGTTTCCTGTTTTTCCGGCCATGAAAAAAGCGCCATGAAAAACATGGCGCTTTCGTTCGATTCGGCGGGATTTTCCTCAGTTCTGCTCGGCGGCCTCCTCGAAAAGCCTTTCGTGCACGACGATGCGTCCGCAGGATTCGCAGAGGTAGAACCCGCCCTGGACGATCAGGGTGTGGCGGTTCGTCGGAACGCGGGTGTTGCATCCGGAACAGGCGTGCCGGTGCAGCTTGACCAGTGCGTTCTGTACACCGCCGTTCTTGAGGTGTTCGTATTTGGACAGCAGGCGCTTGGCTTCCTGGGCGACGATGTTTCTCTGCGCCTCCATTTTTTTTCTCAGCGCCTCGACCTCGCCGGAGGTCTCGACGATGATGCTTTCAAGCTCTTCCTGCTTCTGTTTTACCTGTTCGCTGAGATCCCTGAGCTGATCGGCGAGCACGTCGTCCGGCATCATTTCCTCGGAGATCTCGTCGTAGCGGTTTTCGGCGATGAGCTGGCGACCCTTCTCCTGCATTTCAAGGGATTTCTGTTCGTTCTGGCTGATATCCTGAAGCCGGATCTCGGCCTGTGCTATCTCCTTTTCCTCGTATTCTATCTGCTTGGAGAGCGCATCGTATTCCTTGTTGTTGCGGGCGAGCGTCTGCTTGTCCTTGAAGGTCTTGATCTTCGACCGGCAGTTCTCGATGGTTTCGTCGAGCGTCCGGCGTGTCTTTTCATGCTCCCCGGCAATCCGTTTGCGGGCCTCGATCTGTTTCGTTATGAAGGCTATGTCCTCCTCGAGCGCGTCTATTTCCTCCGGAAGGCCTTTCTGAAGGCTCAACAGGTTTTCAATCTGATTGTCGAGATATTGGAGCCGGACAACAAGGTTGATTTTTGTATGGTCCACTACAGCTGATATTTAGAATTTATAGAAACAAAAAAAGCACCTCCGGAAAAAAGGTGCGGTATGACATGTGCCTATGATGTGGATCGAACGTCGGGGATGCTACGGATATCTTCAGGAATCGTTTTGCGCATATCGGTCAATTCAGCTTGATTGTGCCCGAAAGGAGATTCGAACTCCTACACCTTGCGGCGCTCGCCCCTGAAACGAGTGCGTCTACCAATTCCGCCATTCGGGCTGAGAAAAACAGTCTTCTCGGCTATCCTAATAATAAAGTCTTTTTATGGATTTTGCCAAAAAGAACAAGCTTACTTGATTTCTTTATGCAGCGTATGCTTTTTGAGATTCGGGTTGTACTTCTTGAGGACCAGGCGCTCGGTATTGTTTTTCTTGTTTTTCGTCGTGGTGTAGCGCGAAGGGGTAAGTCCTTCTTTCCTGGCTTCCGTGCATTCGAGGGTGATGATAACCCTGTTTTCTTTTTTTGCCATCGTACCTTGTAAATAAATTGTTTTACGGTGAGCAGCAAATATAGGGGTTTGATCCTGAATATGCAAGTGTCATTTGCTTGGTTGAAGTTTTACCGCTATACTTGAACTCAAGCCCCTGAACGGTTTCTTTGCATTATCAACAATCAATTCCATCCGATACGTGTTTGACGGTAAATTTTTCCCTTATTGCGACGAAACGCTCTGCTGTGAAGGAGTATCGCTCGAAAAGCTGGCCGGGGAGTACGCTACGCCGCTCTACGTGACCAGCCGCAACAGTCTCGTCAGCCAGTACAAGGCCTTCGAGGAGGCTTTTTCAGGCCTCGATCATTTCACCTGCTATTCGGTGAAGGCCAATTTCAATATTCATGTGATCAGGACTCTTGCCGCCGAAGGGTGCGGCTGCGACGTCAATTCCGGCGGTGAGCTCTATCGGGCGCTGCAGGCGGGTGTTTCCCCGGAGAAAATAATAATGGCCGGTGTCGGCAAGACCGGGGCCGACATCGAATACGCCCTGCGTACAGGCGTTCTCATGCTCAAGGCGGAATCGCTTTCCGAACTGCGGCTTATCAACAAAATCGCGGTGCGTTGCGGCCTGCGGGCGCGCGTCGGCATCCGGGTCAATCCGAACGTTACCGCCGAAACCCATCCCTATATTACGACCGGAGACAGCAAGGAGAAGTTCGGGATAGACGAGGCGGACCTCGGCGAAGTGTTTTCCCTGCTCGAGGGAATGGAGAGCCTCGAACTGACGGCTATCGACATGCACATAGGCTCTCAGATTTTCGATCCCGAGTTCTACCAGGCCGCCGCGCAAAAACTGCTCGAGGTGCTCGCGGCAGCCCGTTCCGCCGGTTTCGATATACGGTATTTCGACATCGGGGGAGGGTTTCCGGTTACCTACGAGCCACAGAAACCGGCGCCTTCGATCGGTCATTTCGCTTCGGTTCTCGTGCCCCTGCTTGAAAAGACCGGTACGACGATAATCTTCGAGCCGGGCCGGTTCATCGCCGCCAACTCCACGGTGCTCCTCACCAGGGTGGTCTACAGGAAACGCAATCATGCCGGGAAGGAATTCGTTATCGTCGATGCAGGCATGACGGAACTCATACGGCCGGCGCTCTATCAGTCGCATCACGAAATCGTGGCCGTGCGTCAGCACGGCTCCACGATGGTTGCCGATGTCGTGGGCCCTGTCTGCGAATCGGGAGATTTTTTCGCAAAAGGACGTTCTATCGATGCGGTAGGGGAAGGCGAACTGCTCGCGGTGCTCTCCTCGGGGGCGTACAGTTCCGTCATGGCAAGCAACTACAACGGACGCCCGCGTCCCGCCGAAGTCATGGTGGACGGTGACAGGGTCTTCCTCATCAGAAAACGTGAAACCTACGAGCAGCTCGTGCAGAACGAGATGTTCTGAGGAGTGTTGCGTGAGCTTTGCCCGGTGTGACGGGCCATTGCGCCGCCCGCCGGTTTCCGGCGCTTTTCAGGCGGTGCGGGCTGAAGAGATGTTCTCGAATATCCTGCGGGTGGCCTCGGCGTTGTTGAGCGTGTAGAAATGGATTCCCCTGATGTGGTTGTCGATCATTTCCTGGGCCTGCGCGGTAGCCCATTCGATGCCGATCTTCGCCACCTCCTCGTCGTTTTCCGCTTCGAGCACCTGCCGGAGCAGCTTCGAGGGGATTCTCGCCCCGAGAGCCAGTTCGGACATCCTGATCAGGCCTTTTTTCGTGGTTACCGGCATGATGCCTGGAATGATCGGCACGTCTATGCCTGCCAGCGAGCAACGGTCGGCGAAGTCGAAGAAATCCCTGTTGTCGAAAAAGAGCTGGGTGACGATGTAATCGGCGCCCGCATCCACTTTTTCCCTGAGATACTCGATTTCCTTCAGCCTGTTGGGTGTCTGTGGATGGCCTTCCGGGAAACCGGCGACGCCGATGCCTATGTCGGGAAAGTTCTCGACGATGAAGTGCACGAGATCGATGGCGTGCGGGAAGTCTTTCGTCGCTTCGGCGTAGGATTCGACTCCCGGAGGAAGGTCGCCCCTGAGCGCGAGCACGTTCGTGATGCCGTGCTCCCGGTAATTATCGAGAATCCCGCCGATCTCCTTTTTTTCCGAACAGATACAGGTCAGGTGGGACACTACCGTGAGACCGGTTTCCTTCTGGATTCTTGTGACGAGGTCGTGCGTCCGGGTACGCGTCGATCCTCCCGCGCCATAGGTTACGCTGACATACGAGGGGTTGAAGGGGATGAGTTCCGAGATGGTGCGGAAAAGTTTATCCCAGTCTTCATGCTTTTTCGGAGGGAAGAATTCGAAACTGAAAACGGGTTCGCGCGCGGAGGCGAGAATCTCTTTAACTAACATGCAGCAACTGTTTTGCATCAATTCTGAAATGAGGTAATATACAAAACTAAGTAGAGCGCGCAGTAAATAAATAACAGGAGCAAAACAAACCGTTCATCCGTTTCGCCATGCAGGCATTCCTCGCCCCTTATCCAGCCCTCCGCCTGCTTTTTCCTGTCTGCACCGGCATTCTCGCCGGGGTTTTCGTTCCGCTGCCGTTACGGTGGTGGCTCGCGTTGTTTTTCCTTTCCGCAGTTGTCCTGACCGTGTCGCTCGTTGTTTCCCGTCCCGGAAAGGGATCCATGCCGTCTTCGCCGGGTTTTTTTTCGATGTTGGTCTATACCTGGCTCGTCTTTTCGGGTTTTGCGGCGTATTCCGGGTATTCGTACAACCATATGCGCGCCGATTCGGTGCTCAACTGGCTCGACCGGGAGGTGCTGGTCTACGGAAAAGTGGTCTCCCGTCCGAAACAGTACGAAAAGGGAGCGGGGTGGACAATGGAGGTCCGGGAGGTTTTCGAAAAAGGGAAAACGAGTTCCGCTTCCGGCAGGATAAGGGTTTTTCTGAGGCTCGGGCGCGGGGATCGGCAACTCCCCGAAACAGGGGACATGGTTCGCCTCAAGGGCCGGCCGGCACTGATTGAAGAGGCTGCGAATCCGGGCGATTTCGATCCGCGCGAGTTCTACCGCATGCAGGGAGTCCACGCGGAACTTTTCTGCGCGGGGCCCTGGCAGATGATCAACTACGGCGTCGACGGAGGCGACCTGTTCGAATCCCTCGTCGTGCGTCCCGTCCGTCGCTATCTCGACGCGAGCCTCGATGCCATGCTTCCCGCCGGACAGGAACGGGAGTTCTTCAAGGGGCTGCTGCTCGGAAGCCGGGACCGCCTGGATCCGGAGGTCTACCGTTCGTTCAGGACCACCGGCACGGCGCACGTACTCGCCATATCGGGCCTGCATGTCGGGCTTATCGTGGTCGGCCTGATGGCGGTGCTTCAGCGTTTCAGGACGACAGGCGCCGGCCGGTGGACCGTGTTCGGCTTCGTCGCCCTGGTGCTGTTCGTCTATGCCGCGGTCACCGGCAGCGCCGCACCGGTCAAAAGGGCGTCTCTCATGACGCTCGCGCTGCTCGGCGGTTCGGTTTCCGGTCGCCAGTCCTTTCCGCTGAATTCTCTGGCGGCGGCCGATCTCGTGCTGCTCACCCTCGATCCCCTCGACCTCTTCAGCGCAGGTTTCCTGATGACCAACGCGGCCGTGGCCGCCATCATCCTGCTCTATCCGCCGCTTTCCTCTTTCGCGGCCGGATGGCCGGGGATCGCGGGCGCGCTCTTTCGTCCGCTCTGGCAGGCGTTCAGCGTGAGCCTCGCCGCCATTGCCGGCGTCGCACCCCTGATCGCGCTCTTTTTCGGCACCTTTTCCTTCGCAGCCTTCATCGCGAACCTGCCGGTCGTCTTTCTCGTGAGCCTCATGCTCTACTCCATACTTCCGGCCCTGCTGCTGAACCTGGTGATGCCGTCGCTCGCACTCCTGCCGGCTTCGAGCGCCTGGCTGTTTTCCAGCATGGCGCTCGACGTAACCGCGTTTTTCGGTTCGCTCGAGTGGGCGAGCGTCGACGTGCATCCGGGAATCGGCGACCTCGCCGTCTATTATCTCGCGCTTGTCCTGACGCTGTTTTTCATCCGGCGCAACAGCGCGGCCGGAATTCTCATTACCGTTCTCTGCGCACTCAACCTGTTCGTCTGGAAGCCGCTGGTCGCCGGGTCCGTTTCTCCGCCGCCGGTGCTTCCGGTGAACGTTACGGGCACGACCGCCCTGCTCGTCACCTCGGGCGGATCGACCATCCTCGTCGACATCGGAAAGAAACCCCGTGATATCGAAACGATCGAACGTCAGATGCGCCGCAACGGGATCGCTTCTCTCGAAGCTGCCGTGCAGTTCACGGCGCCCGATTCCCTTGTCGCAACTGTAGGAGCGCCGAAGCACATGCTTTCTAAGGACCGGTTCCTGAAACTGTCCTCGTTCGTGCTTGCCCGGCCGGAAAGGGAGGTGCTGCAGGTCTGGAGCCCCGACGGTTCGTCAATGCTGTTCGTATCCGGAATCGACGCACTGTCTCGCCTCGAGGGCGACGGGACGGCCAGGGTGTTCGTGCGGGTGAAACGGTTCGGGATCGCGGAGTACCGGGCGTTGTCCGAATGGCTTGACTCCGCCGCTCCGAAGGAGTGCGTGATTCTCCGCTCGCCGCGGATGAGGTCGAAGGACCGGGCACTGCTCGCTCATCTGGCGGGGAAGCGGACGGAGATGGCCGTTCACTGACGGAAGGGAAGAGACTTACTGCATCAAAAAGAACAGAATGACGATGAAAAGAAACCTTCTCTCCAACCTTCCCGAAGACCTCTCGAACGAGGTGTTCGAGGAGCTTGTCCGATCGTCTCACGTGCGGATCGAGCGGATAGTTTCCAACGGTCACTCGTCGCCCCGGAGCGGATGGTACGACCAGGATGAATCGGAATGGGTGCTCGTGCTACGGGGCGCGGGTGCTGTGCTTTTCGAGGACGGCGGGGAGGTCGTGCTGCGCGCTGGAGATTCGATGAACATTCCCGCCCACAGGAAACACAGGGTGCTGTGGACCGACAGGGATGGGCCGACCGTCTGGCTGGCCGTGTTCTACCGTCAGGCCGCCGATACGTAGGGCGGGTCACTCGTTTTCGATAAGGGGGAGCTGGTTGCCGGCGGTGAAGCCGGAATCCTCGATGATCTTTCTCGCTTCGTCGGAAAAGTCCGAACCGTCGAGTTTGCTCAGCACGCGGGCTATGGTGTGGATCTTGCCTTCGAGCGGGAGGAATCTGTTGACCACGATGATCTTGTTCTCCCGCAGGCGGCAGTCGCCACCGAGAAAGTTGCCTTTTTCGTAGCGCAGCTTGTAGCCGCTTTCGACCACGGTTTTTTCAAGCAGTTCCAGTTTTTTCTGTTTCTTCATGCCTCTCCCCCTTCTCGGCTTTCGGGAACGGATGAACAGAGGTATCGGATGATCGGGGCGGCGTGCAGGGCCTGGACGATATCGCCCGCGTCGATGATTTCCCCAAGTCGTTCCGGACTGACGAGGTGGATCGTGATTTCCTCGGTCGCATCGAGACGTTGCGCCCCTTTTTTCTCGACACCTGTCGCCAGGAAGGTATGCGAGAGGTTGTTCTGCAGAGAGGGGTTCGGCGAGAGCGTCATCCAAGCCTTCCATTCACCGCCGCCGTAGCCGGTCTCTTCGAGGAGTTCCCGCCTGGCTGCATCGAGCAGCGTCTCTCCGGGCCTGTCGTGGACGCCCGCTGGAAGCTCGAACGAGACCTGGCCGAGCCCGTGGCGGTACTGGCGGATCAGCACGACCTCGCCGGACGTCGTCACGGCAATGACGTTGACCCAGGGATCGTGTTCCCAGACATAGAAATCGTCGATGACCCTGCCGTTCGGCAGCCGCACGCTGTCCCTGCGCATGGTCAGCCACGGCCGCCTGTGCAGGTAGTGCGATTGGATGACCCTCCAGGGTTCGGGGTCGTTCGGGAAACTCATGGTCATGCCCTCATTCTGGGATCGAGCGCGTCTCGGACACCGTCCCCGATAAGGTTGAAGCAGACGACGGTCGTCAGGATGGCGATACCCGGAAACGTTGATATCCACCAGTGGTTGAGCAGGTTGTCCCTGCCCTCGTTGATGATGTTTCCCCAGCTCGGCGTCGGCGGCTGGACACCGAGACCGAGGAACGAAAGACCGGCCTCGGTAAGGATGATGCTGCCGATCCTGAGCGTCGCGGCCACGATCACCGGCGTGAGCGTGTTGGGGATGAGGTGGCGGAAGATAATGCGGGGGTTTGAGAGCCCGAGCGATCTGGCGGCCAGGATGAACTCCTGTTCCTTGAGCGAGAGCACCTGGCTGCGTACGATACGAGCGACACCCATCCAGCCCGTGAAGGAGAGCGTGATGACGATGAGGAATATCGAGTTGCCGAACGTGGCGATGATGATCAGGATGAGAAACAGGGCGGGGAAGGCTATGAGTACGTCCACCGTGCGCATGAGCACGTTGTCGACGAGTCCGCCGAAGTAGCCCGAGGACACGCCGACTATCGTGCCGAGCGTCACCGAGATCAGCACGACGAGAAATCCGATTGAAAGCGATATGCGCGAACCGTAGATGACCCTGCTCAGGATGTCGCGTCCGTACTGGTCCGTGCCGAGGATGAAGGAACGGGTGACGAAGCGCTCCGGCGCGAGCCTGTCGAGGGGCATGCTTTTCTTTCTCGGCCCCTGGTAGTAGGTGACGCTGTTTCCCTCCACGCTGTAGCTGTCGACGAAACTGAGCTTGTGCGGTTCGTTGCGGTTCTTGAGTATCTGGAAATCACCGATCAGGCTGTTGGTGAGCCTGTCGGTCGTCGTGTTTCCCTCCCGGAGCGGTATGGTTACCCCTTTTCGTTCCTCGAGCACCAGGGCGTCCAGCCTTGTGAACGGTCCCTTGTAGGCCGTCACCAGAAAGTCCTGCTGCTCGAACGGATTGAAAGGGGAGATCAGGGGCGCCAGGAAGGCGACGGAATAGAGCGCAAACACCACCACCGACGCATAGAGGGCGATCGTGTGTTTTTTGAACGATCGCCAGCCGATTTCCCTGAGACTCAGCTCGTCGTCGGCGTCCTTTTTTCTCTCCGCGGCTTTCGCTCTCTGCAGCGCCGATGCGGAAAAACGCATCAGCAGAAACGGTACGAGTATCGCGTAGAGCGCGGCAATCCAGAATTCGAGAATTTCCGCCGTGAAAATCTGTCTGAGGCTCTGCGGCGAAACCGCCAGCAGCGCGAGGCCGGTGAAAAGGGATCGGAAGCTGACATAGAGCAGTTCGTGCCGCCAGAGGATGACACCGAAGAAAAAGACGAAAGAGAGCAGGAAAAAGAGGCCCGATCCTTTCCTGCCCATGCGCAGAAGGCCCAGACCGGGCAGGGCCAGATCGGCCGGATGGTGCTTTTCCGTTTCGTTCACGTGGTTCTGCAAGGTTGCGTTACGGAGCCTGGGCAGGATGAAGAAGGATACAAAAAAAGCTGCTTTTCGGAAAAAGCAGCTTTTTCTTTTCGATACCGAGGATGTTCGGCATTACTCGGCCGGAGCTTCCTCTTCCTCTGCTTCTTCGGTGGACGGTTCTTCGGCTTTTCTCGGTGCGAGAATGGAGACGACGGGAGTTTCCGGATCGCCCATGATTTCAAATTTTCCTTCATGGGACTCCGTCGGGATTTCCCTGATATGCATCGTCTGGCCCAGTTCGAGTCCCGAGACGTCGATGGTGATGTGCTCGGGAATGTTCGACGGTACGCCCTTGATGGTGAGCGTGTGCAGGATGATCTGCATTTTTCCGCCTTCGACGACACCGGACGCTTCACCGGTAAAGCTGGTCGGGACTTCCATTTCGAGAACCTCTCCGGCGGAGAAGAACTGGAAGTCGGCGTGGATGGCCTTGTCGGTCAGCGGATCGAACTGTACGTCCTTGATAAAGGAGCGTTTCGACTTGCCGTCCGGGAAGTGAAGGTCGATGATATGAGACTCGGCCGAATGGATCAGTTTCTCGAGAGCCAGGTCCTCCACGCTGACGTGAAGGGTTTCCTCACCTTTGTGGTAGACGACGGCCGGAACCCTGCCGGCGCTAAGGAGTTTCGCGGCTTCTTTCTTTTTGCATTCGCGAGGTTCGACGTTGAGTACGATAGTTTCCATGCTATTCCTTGATCTCTTTTATCGCTTTGGTATGGTTGTTGGTTGCTTTTGGAAGATTCTTGCTGTCGAAAAGGCAACTGACGGAATCGTCGTCGGAAATTCTCTTGATCGCTTCGCCGAAGAGATTGCTGACCGTGACGGTCTCCAGCCTGTCCGACGGTGCGTGGCCCGTGACGACGGAGTCGGTGATAATGACTTTTTCCAGCACCGAGCCGTCGATGCGTTCGATTGCCGGGCCAGAAAGAATGCCGTGGGTCGCGGCTGCGTACACCTTCTGACCTCCGGCTTCCTGTATGGCTTTGGCGGCGTTGACAAGCGTGCCCGCGGTGTCGATCATGTCGTCGACGAGCAGGACGTTCTTGCCCCTGACGTCACCGATGATGTTCATGACTTCGGCGACGTTGGCTTTCGGCCGCCGTTTGTCGACGATCACGAGGTCGGTGCCGAGAGCCTCGGCAAACGCCCGCGCCAGCTTGACGCCGCCAACGTCGGGCGAGGCCACGACGAGGTTTTCGGCAACATCCATGCTGCGGATATGATCGATGAGCACCACGCTCGAATAGAGGTGGTCGAACGGGATATCGAAAAAGCCCTGGATCTGCGCCGCATGCAGATCCATGGTAAGGATGCGGTGCGCGCCGGCCGTTGTCAGCAGGTTTGCCACGAGCTTCGCGGTAATCGCCACCCTCGGGCGATCCTTTCGGTCCTGCCTGGCGTATCCGTAGTAGGGAATGACGGCGGTAATTCTCGCGGCGGAAGAACGCCTCGCGGCATCGATCATGATGAGCAGCTCCATCAGGTTGTCCGCGGGAGGGTTGGTCGACTGGATGATGAACATGTCGGAACCCCTGATGGACTCGAAATAGTTGACCGAAATCTCGCCGTCGGAGAAGTTTTCCACCTTTGCATTGCAAAGAGAAGTGCCCAGGTAATCGGCGATTTTTTCGGCTAAAGCCGTGTTGCTGCGTCCCGCGAAAATTTTAATCGGTTTTGCCATGGCTCCCTGCTTTTTCAAGTGAAACGAATTATATTACGGCTGTAAAGCCGGGCCTGATGAATTACTGCCTTTCTGCCGCGAACCTGCAAAAAAAATCGGATTTCCAATATAATAATTAATGCATAAAGCTGAAAGCTAATAATAGCATATAATGAGAGTACACGACATACAGGCGTACCTCGACAGGTTTTTTGATCGCGTCGAGCTTGTAGGCGACGGCGAGACCGAGATCGGCGGGCCTGCAAAAATCGAGAGCGCCACTGAAGGGCAGGTGAGTTTTGTGGCCAATGAAAAGTACATCAGGTTTATCGGGTCGACCGGCGCGTCCCTGCTGATTGTCGGCGAAACGGCGCCGGTAGAGAAATATAGTGACCGGCTTACATTCCTGAAAGTAAAAGATCCCTATACGGCTTTCGTTTTCGTGTTGCAGCTCTTTTCCTCTCCGAGGGTCGTCGCCCGGCCGGGTGTCGCGTCGACCGCCGTCATCGGAAAGAACGTCACCCTGGGTGAGAATCTTTCCATCGGCGACTTCGCGGTGATCGGCGACAACTGCGTGATCGGGGACAATACGGTTGTCGGTGCCCACAGCGTTCTGATGGAGGGGGTTGCCACGGGAAGGGACTGCCTGCTTTTTCCGGGTGTCTTCTGTTATGACGGAACCGTAATCGGCGATCGCGTAACCCTGCACAGCGGGGCGGTCATCGGCGCCGATGGTTTCGGTTTCGCTCCGCAACCGGACGGTTCCTACATCAAGATACCCCAGATGGGAATCGTCGAGCTGGAGGACGATGTCGAGATAGGGGCCAACAGTACCGTCGACAGGGCGACCATGGGCAGTACGGTCGTCGAGAAAGGAACAAAGATCGACAATCTTGTCCAGATAGGACATAACTGCCGGATCGGGCAGTCCACGGTCATCGCCTCGCAGGCGGGCATTTCAGGCAGCGTGACTGTCGGAGCTCATTGCATGATCGGCGGCCAGGCCGGTTTTGCCGGTCATCTTTCTCTGGCCGACAGAACCCACATCGCGGCAAGGGCCGGTGTCACCAAATCCTTCAGCGAGCGCGGCCAGGCTATCGGCGGTTTTCCGGCACAACCGCTTCGCAGCCAGTTCCGGCAGGAAGCTCTTGTGAGAAACCTCGGAAAAATGAGGGAAAGACTCGATGCGCTCGAAGCGGAGCTGAAGACGCTCAGGGGGGATTAGAAAGACGAGGGTCAAAAGTCAAAAGTTCAAAAATCAAAAATTCTCACTGCACGTATTTTTACCTTTTGCTTTTTGACTTTTCAAATAAGCGGAACGCTCATTCGAGCGTGCTGTTGAGGTTCCAGTTGTAGGGCAGATAGTCGATTTTCAGTTTGTGCTCGTTTTCCTTCAGGTATCCGGCGGTATCGCCATCAAGAAAACGGGCGAGATAGCGGATCACCCCGGTTTTTCCCCTCCCAAAATCCTTTTCGTACCATTTGAAAATCTCCGACAGCCGGATGACGCCGTTTTCCCTGTCCACTTCGAGTCCTCTCCGGTTGATGAAACTTCGTGCGGCGATGTCGAGCTGGCTGTCGATATGATTCGCGTCATAGAATTCAATTGGCGGACAGGAGCTTGATGCGCAGACCAGTGCGAAATGAATCCGGGGGTCGAACGTTTCCACCATGAACTCCCGCCGTTTGTCCAGCGCGCCGAACGGTTTCAGCAGAAAGGCCGGGTGTGGGCTGTTTTTACGGAGAATACCGTGCTCTATATCGTCCGGGGTATAGAGCTGGCCTCCGATATTGTAGACGATCCTTCCGAAAAAGTTGAAGATTTCAAGCACCGAACTGCGGATATCGAATTCGATGACGCCGTGAATGATCAGGATGTTGTAAATGTTTATCCAGAACGCCTTTTTCTCGTCATCTTCCTTCAGCGACGCAGGATGGAAGGAACGGAGCGAGGCCGCCAGTTCGAGATAATCGCCAAAGCTTTCCGACGCTTTCATCGTATCGTAATCAACGCGGCCGCTGCTCGTGTTGAAGAACGCTCCCTGCATGGTGCCGAGCAGCTGTTTTAGACGGGCGGCGATTTCCTTGTCGGTCTTGTATATGGTTGCCGGTCCTTCATTGAGCGTCGTCTGCAGGGGGATGAGTTTCCGCAGCTTTTCAACGAGTGAAGGATCGGTTTCCTTTTCGGGCAGTCGCTTGCGTACGTTCTGGATGGCCGTAATGGCGTTGATGCAGCCGATATGGCTGAACGCCTGGGGAAAATTGCCCAGCATCAGGTTTTTCCCGCTGTCGAATTCCTCGGCAAAAAGTCCGAGATGGTTTGCCGAGCGCATGGTTTCAACCATCAGTTTTTCCGCATCACCGAGTTTTCCGGAATAGGCCAGGCATTCGATCAGCCAGAAATTACAGAGAATGAAACCGCCTTCGTCGCCTTCAAGGCCGTCGTCGTTGACGTAGCGGCGCAGAAAGCCCCGGTGCAGCAGTTCCGACATGCAGGCGTCGATGGTGCCCTGGACCCTGCTGTCTTCAAACGGCAGGAAGTTCACCAGAGGGAGCAGGAGCAGGCTCGCGTCGAGATCGTCCGAGCCGTACTGCTGGACGAAACTGTTTTTTTCTTTGTCGAATCCTTTTTCGAGGATGTCAGTTCTGATGGCTTCACGTTCCTCGATCCAGCGCTGCAGCGGGGCCTTGAAGCCGTAGCGTTTCGCAATGGCGATGCCGCGGTCGAGAGCGACCCAGCACATGACCTTGGAGTAAACGAAGTGCGCCGGGCCGTTGCGGACCTCCCAGATGCCGTCGTCGGGTTTTTTCCAGTTGTTCATGGCCAGTGTGCAGACATCCCGGAAAAAGGGCCAGAGTTTCTCGTCTATCTTTCCCGCGTAGTCGGAAAGGCGCAGGGCGGCGTCCATGACCTCGCCGTAAATGTCCCACTGATTCTGCGTGTGCGCCTCGTTTCCAAGGCGCACCGGCCTGGAGTTCCTGTAGCCTTTCAGGTGATCGAGTTCTTTTTCATGCAGCAGAAACTCGCCTTCAAGCGAATACATGATCCGGAGGTTTTCCCCGCCGTGCCGGCGGTAGACCGTGTGGAGCCAGCGAATGAAACTGTCCGCCTCGGTAATGTGACCGAGGGAGAAAAAAGCCTTGAGCGTGAACGACGCGTCCCTGAGCCAGGTGTAGCGATAGTCCCAGTTGCGCTCGCTGCCGACAGCTTCGGGAAGGGAGGTCGTCGAGGCGGCCGCTATGGCTCCCGTGGGGCTGAACGTGAGCAGTTTGAGCGCCAGCAGCGAACGGTTGATCGTCTCGCGGTGCTTGTCCGGGAAGCGGCACTTGTCCCCGAGACAGCTGTGTAGCCAGCCTCTCCAGAACTCGATGTTTCTCTGGAGATTGCAGAGTACGGCCGGAGGAGTATCGTGCTCTCCGTACACCACGTTGAAACGTGCGCTCTGCGACTCTTCGAGCGAAAAGGAGAGCGTCACGGTTCCGCTTTTGTTTTCCACCACCCGGTAATCGTCGAGCGAGTGGACGAGCCACATCGGGTGTTCGGCGCCGGAGACGGTGATCGTTCGCGGTTCCAGCAAAAGATCCGGTGTTATCCGGGCGTAATCGGGTCTCGGGGAAAACGTCATGAGAAACTCGATCCTGCCGGAGCGTACGGTAAGGCAGCGGTGAATCCGGTGTCGCTCGACAGCCAGGAGGTGTTCGGTTTCGACCGGCATGAAGTCGAAAAGCACGGCTTCGCCCCCGGCGGTGGTGAAGGTGCAGGCGAGAATGTTCGTGTCGGGCAGATATTCCTGCCTGGCGCTGAAAACCGGTTTCGGCCTGATGCTGAAATGTCCGCCTTTCTCGTCGTCGAGCAGCGACGCGAAAATCGTGGGCGAGTCCAGGAAGGGCATCGAACAGTAATCGATGGAGCCGTCGGTCGAAACCAGGGCTGTCGTGCGCATGTTGCCGATGATGCCGTAGTCGGATATGTCCCTGTACATGTGGATGAAACTGTTTCTGCCCCTGGCGCAGTAATTTCCTGTTTTCGGCGTCCAACGGACGAAGCTTCCTGTTACCGGGGGAAGCCGCTTCCAGTAATGTAAAAAAAAGAGCGACGGGGCGTGAAAACAGCGCATCCGTCATGATTCGACATGCACATGGTATCGTGATTTCAAAACAAACAGAAGAACACTATGAGTAGTACATCCCTGAGAAAATGGGCGACACCGTTGATTATCGCCTCGTTCATCGTTTCGGCTTCGACCGGTCTGATGATTTTTTTCCATTTCGAACCGGGTCTGGTCAAACCGGTGCATGAATGGACAAGCTGGTTGCTGGTCGCCGGCGCGGCTCTGCATACTGTCGCCAACGGCAAGGCGTTCGCCGGTTATCTCCGTCATGCCAGAGGTCTCGGTTTTGTCGCCGCGGCGGTTCTGGTGTCCGTGCTGTCTCTGTATCCCTGGGTTGAAAAAAAGGAGAATCCCATGAGAAAGGCCATGGTGATGATCGAGAGCGCCCCCCTGACGACCGTTTCCGGGATTACCGGGTCGAGTTACGACGAACTGGTCGCAAGGCTCGAAGCGAAAGGTCTTCGTGTCCGGGACGCAAACGATTCGATCAGGGAAATAGCGGAACAGAACGGCCGTGAACCCCGGGCGATCGTGGGCATCGTTTTCGAATGACGCAAGCTCCCGAACCCGGTCCGCGGAAAAGAAAAAGCTCCCTTCATAGGGAGCTTTTTCGGTTTCAGGCGCCTGAAAACAGCCTACATTCTCAGTTCACCGGTTTCAGCCTGCCGCTTGAGATCGTCGTTGGCGTAGATCAAGACTTCAACGCGGCGGTTCAGACGGCGACCGGATGCGGTTTCGTTCGACGCGACCGGCCGGGTTTCCCCGTAACCGACGGGGGAGAGACGGCTGCCGGAAACCCCGTAGGTCCTGAGAAGCGATGCGACCGCTTCGGCTCTCTGTTCGGAAAGCCTCTGGTTGTAGGCTTCGCTGCCTTCGGCATCCGTATGGCCTTCGATGACGACATTCGTGTCGTCATACTTGTTCATGATGTTGGCCAGTTTCTGGATATTGTAGCGGCTTGTCGAGGTTATGGTCGACGAGCCGGTCGTGAAGAGAAGCCCGGTGTCGAAGACGACCCTGATGCCTTCTCCGACTCGTTCGACGGTAGCGCCGTCGACCTGGCTGTCGATTTCCTCGGCCTGTGCGTCCATGTAATCGCCGATAAGCGCTCCGGCCGCACCTCCGATAACCGCGCCGAGAAGCGCGCCCTTGCCCCAGCTGCCCGTCTGGCTGCCGATAATGCCTCCGAGAATCGCTCCGGCTCCCGCTCCTATGCCGGCGCCTCGCGAAGCGCCTGAAGAAGTCGTCGTGCACCCCCACGTCAATGAGGTCATCGCAAGAATCAGAACAAGCGCAAGGGGTTTCGTCAATTGTTGTAGTCGTGTCATCGCTGTTGAGGAATTTAGATGTTAACGGGAAAAAAGAGCACGGTACAGGGCCGGCGGAGAGCGTAAGGATGTGCTTCGGCCTGCAGCACCTGTATACCTTATCAACTTCAGACAAAATAAAAAATTCCCGCCATTTCCATTTCGCCCGGGGCTGAATTGACGATGCGGGAAGAAAAAAATCCCGGCGGAGCATGGTGGAATTTTATGTGTGGGGAGTGTTGTTAATGTGAATACGTTTTCGTCCCGTGCAACCCATCCGACAGCTTTCGCATGATGCAGACAAGGGAAAAATGGAAAAACGACGCCGAGTCGGTACTGCCCCCTCGCCACAGGCTCGTCGAAAGAAACCGGGCAATCACTTCCCGTTACGCGAACTTTTATCTCCGGAACAGGAGCCTTTTCAAGTGGGCGGGCATGGCAGCCTTCGCATCGAACCAGGTCGGGGTCGCGCTCGCGTTCTCGGAGCTGATGCAGACTCCGGGCCGTATCCTCTCCGGAGGAAGGAGGGAGGCGGGGACAGGCCTCTTCGACGTCGTCGGGGATGTCTTCGGCAACGCCTTGCGCATGGTCATGGGCCTGCCGCTTGCTGCGCTCGATTTTACCGCGCGCAACGCGCTCCTTGACGACCTGGAGAAAATCCGTACAGGCAACAACAATATCTACGAGGATATCGCCTGGGCGCATGCGGCGTACAGGGAGGGAGGACTTGCGGAGATCGAGGCTGCCGTTACCGACGACGAGCGGGAGTTTCTGCTCAACGGGTTCCGCCTCATCGACCAGGGGGCGGCCCTCATGAAAAGGGACAGGGATTCCGAACGTGCCGTGGAACTCGTCAGGCAAGGCAACATCATGCTGCTCCGTCATGAGCAGGTCAATACGCTTCAGCCGATTTTCGATGCCATCAGTCCACAGGGAAGGATTGTCGTCTCATTTGGCAGCGAGCTGAATTTCGACGCCGCGGCTCCCCCCGGCACTGCGCCGAGGGCTTCTTTCGCGGACCATTTCGGTTATCTGGAAACCCTGTCCGGACAGAGAAGCGTCATCCGGTCCGGGGACCGGTGGCAGTGGATCGAGGAATGCGTGCTTCCGGCATGGAACGCCGTCGATGAACAGTTCGAGTCGTGGGACGGTGTTACCGCGAGGTTCCGTGCGATGGAAACAGGTGAGACAAACATGCTGCAGGAAGCCGCCCGTTTCTTCTCGAGCCTTTCGTTTCCGGATGCGGCGGGTCGTTGAGTCAGGGAGCTTCCCTGGAGACAAGCCAGTAGGATATGCCAAGGCCCAGCACCACGGCGGCTATTCCGTAAAGGTAATCGGCGGAGATGATATCGAAATCCAGAATGATGACTTTCCTTGCGATGGCCATCAGCGCCGTGGCCACGACCAGCTTGACCGGAACGATGTTCGTGCCGAGGTAAAGCCGGATGTTGATGAAAATTTCAATGGCGATAAGCACGGCCAGAAAAGCGCCGAAGGTTTCGAGCAGGTCGTTGATGTTGAGCAGCAGGAAGGGAGGGTTGCTCAGCCTTGTATAGAGAACGTGGATGACATCCCCGATTCCCCAGATGATCACCAGCACCATCAGTACGGCCAGGACTCTCACCGCTGTTCGGATCACACGGTGCAGAAACGCCACCAGCCGGTCTTCATGCTCGGGCGGCAGCTCCTCGTGGTACTTGATCGTTTCTTTTTCGGCGCCGCTGTTCATGACCTTTGTGCGGTTGGAGTTTTGTGATGTGCCGTGTCTTGCTTCCCCTCTTGTAACCGTCCTTTTTCCTTGTTCATTCCGTTCCGCCGTTCCCGCCGCTATTTCGCCGAGCGCAGGGCGTCGACCGGATTGAGATTCGCGGCGACCCAGGCGGGAAAAATGCCGAACCCGATACCTATGGCCGAGCAGACGACGATGGAGACGAATATCCACAGAACGGGCAGGATGAGCGGGAGGTTGAAGGCCGCCGCGACGATGTTCCCCGCAGTTGCCCCGAGGACGATCCCGATGGTTCCACCCATCAGGGAGAGGAACAGCGCTTCGAGCAGGAACTGGCGCAGGATGGTTCCTGCCGGAGCGCCGATCGATTTGCGGATGCCGATTTCCCTGGTTCGCTCGGTGACGCTCACCAGCATGATGTTCATGATGCCGACCCCCGCGGTCACGAGAGCCATGAAGCTGATGATGAAAGCGCCGATGCTGATGGTCCGCTGAAAGTCCCTGAATGATTCCACGAGGGATTCGTTGGTCCTGAACTCGAAATCGTTCGGCTGCTCTATCGTCAGGCCTCTCGCGATGCGCATGGCTCCCGTCGCACGGTCGAGCGTGGCGCGATACTCTTTCTGGGAGTAGGCTTCGACGGTGATGCCGATGCTGCCGTGAAGGTCGATGTGCTGGAGGTAGCGGGTGATCGGCATGACGATGAGATTGTCCTGGCTCTGACCGAAAGCAGCGCCTTTACGGCTGAAGACGCCGACGATTCTGTAGACCTTGCCGTTTACCCTGAAGGTTTTTCCCAGAGGGTCGGAGCCGTCCGGAAAAAGCGATTCCCTTACGTCCTGTCCGATGACCGCGCTGTTTCGCGAATACAGTATATCGTTCTGAACGAGGTTCCTGCCTTCCGAGATGTCGAAACCGTTGGCCGCCGCGAAATTTTCGTCAGCCCCGAAAAAGGTGACGTCGGGGTTTGTCGAGCGGTTTGCATACGATGCCTGATAGCCGGACCTCGAAACTTTCAGCCCGACGTTCCGGGCCTTGTCGTTCATCAGGCGTTTGAAGGCGAGGCCTTCTTCGTAGGTGAGGTCCGCTCTGTTGGCATATTGTCCCCGGCCGTGACCGCCGAAAAAGGTCGCCGGATATTTCTGGATTTCGAACGTATTGGAGCCGAGACTCGACAGGCCGCTGGTCACCGCGCGGTCGACGGCATCCAGCGCTGTCATGACGGCGATGATCGAAAATACGCCGATCGCCACGCCGAGCGTCGTCAGCCAGGAGCGGAGGCGGTTGGCCCGAAGCGAATAGGCCGCCTGTATGACGATTTCACGAAACCGCATAAAAAAAATGGTGAAGTCAGAGTTCTGAATGCAGATTGCAGAAGTCTGAAGTCAAAGTTCAGAAAACAATTCAACGATTCAACAGTTCAACAATCTTCCCTACTCGTATCGCAGCGAATCCGCGGGGTCGAGTCGGGAAGCGGTGACGGCCGGGGCCAGCCCGGAAACGATCCCGGTCAGCACCGATATCACCAGGC